>Ga0209698_10000017_pt1 | contig 139149 bp, 132 predicted proteins | sample LitLauG_LLR_2012_FD_187203 | JGI IMG/M metagenome (GOLD analysis project Ga0209698, IMG submission 187203) | Freshwater sediment microbial communities from Pennsylvania, USA - Little Laurel Run_MetaG_LLR_2012 (SPAdes) (version 2) | ecosystem: Environmental > Aquatic > Freshwater > Creek >... | reverse complement strand
TGAGATCGGCGTGCTGCCCGCTGTCCTGACTGTTGGCCGGCCTGCCGCTTCACGATAGCTATGGCCTTCCGAAATCTCAGAATTTCAACAGCCTGCTAGGGCCTACCCTTCGAAGCCCCGGAGGGGCGAAGAAGGGTCAGCAGCGCCCGATGACCGAGGCCGTGGCGACCAGCTCGTCGGCCAGCGCCGACAGCGTGCGGCCGGACACGGCGTACGGATCGACCAGCGCCCGCTCCGAGTACTTCAGCAGCGTCGAGGAGTTGACCTTGGAAAGATTGACCTGGCCCATGGTCCAGCTGGCGAAGCGCCGCTCCAGGATCTCCTCGTAGTCGAGCAGCGTCACGCGCTGATGGCGCCGGTCGCAGACGATCCGGTTGTACAGCGCGTTGACCGGATCGCGGCCGCCTTCGAGAACCTGCAGGAACAGGTCGTTCCCATGGCACAGCACCCCCGTGACTCCGACCTCGGGGTTGTTACGGCGCGCCTGCTGCAGGATCGCTTCGATCAGACCTTCGGGGACCGGCTCCACGGCGCGGCTCGCGTAAAGCAGGCGAACCAGCATCTCAGGACCTCGCGGTGGCCGCGCCGATCAGCGACAGGAACTCGCGGCGCAGGTTGGCGTCCTTCAGGAACGAACCCCGCATCACGCTGTTGGTCATCTTCGATTCGGTGTCCTTGATGCCCCGCCAGTGCAGGCAGAAGTGGTCCGCCTCCATCACGATCGCCAGTCCATCGGGCTGCACCCGCTCCTGCAGCAGGTCGGCCAGGCGGGCCACCGCTTCCTCCTGGATCTGCGGGCGGCTCATCACCCAGTCGGCCAGCCGCGCGTATTTGGACAGCCCGATCAGGCTGGAATGCTCGTTCGGCATCACGCCGATCCACAGCCGGCCGAAGATCGGGCACAGATGGTGCGAGCAGGTGCTGCGAATCACGACCGGGCCGACGATCATCAATTCGTTCAGGTGTTCCACGTTCGGAAACTGGGTGATGCCGGGCTCCGGCTGGTAACGGCCGCGGAACACCTCGTCCACGAACATGCGGGCCACACGGTTGGCCGTGTCCTGGGTGTTGTGGTCGCTGACGGTATCGATGACCAGCGTCTCGAGCAGGGCCTGCATGCGGCGCTCGACTTCCTCCCGCAGCGCCTCCAGTTCGCCCGGTTCCAGGTAACGGGAGATGTTGTCGTTGGCGTGAAAGCGGACCCCGGCCTTCATCAGCCGTTCGCGGATGCGGCGCGACACCGATGCCGTCACCGGCTCGTCGCCTGGATTCAAAACACTGGCCAGCGCAATGGGAGTCATCGGCAGTCTTTCAGGATGCGGCCCGATTCTAAGTCTCCGGCGACCGGCACGCGAATCGGGTGCCGGCGGGGCGCGGCCGCGTGCGATGATTGCCGGCACCGAGCGCCGGAATTGCGCCATGACCTTCGAATCCCTGCTGGAGCCGCTGATTCCGGTCGCACACCGGGCCGGCTCCGCGATTCTGCGCGTTTATGCCACCGACTTCGATGTTCGCCACAAACCCGACCGCTCGCCGGTGACCGACGCCGATCTGCAGGCCGAGCAGATCATCGTCGCGGCGCTGGGGAGCCTGACGCCGGACATCCCGATCGTCTCCGAGGAAGCCGCATGCGAATCGCTGCCGGCGGTCGATCATAATTTCTGGCTGGTCGATCCGCTGGACGGGACGCGCGAATTCGTTCGCCGCAGCGGCGAGTTCACCGTCAACATCGCGCTGGTACACGAACACCGGCCGGTGCTGGGCCTGATCTACGCGCCGGCGCTGGGGCGCCTGTACGCCGGGTGCATCGGAGCGGGGGCGTTTGCCGAGTCGGGCGGCGGGCGCCGCCGCATCGCGTGCCGGCGGCCACCGGTGGCCGGGCTGACGGTCGTCACCAGCCGCTCGCACCAGGACCCGGAATCCTGGAAAGCCCTGCTGCGCGGCCGAGCGGTTGCTTCGCACACGACGGCCGGCTCGTCCTTGAAATTCGCGCTGGTGGCCGCGGGCGAGGCCGACATCTATCCGCGCAGCGGGCGCACCTGGGAGTGGGACACCGCGGCCGGTCACGCGATCGTGTCGGCGGCCGGCGGACACGTGAGCGGCGCCGACGGCGCGGAGCTGCGTTATGGCAAGGCGAATTTCGTGAATCCGGCCTTCGTCGCGTACGGGCCACTCGACTGAGCGCCGCCGCGCGCGGACCGGTGCCGGTCCGCGCGCGCCACAAGCGCCTGGCGCCGGGCGTTCACTTCGGCTGGGCGACGATCCGGAGGTAGGATTTGAGGGTTTTCCAGCCGCCCGGAAACTTGGCCCGCGCCGCCTCGTCGGACACCGATGGCGGGATGATCACGTCCTCGCCGGGGCGCCAGTTCACCGGCGTGGCGACCGTGTGGCGGGCCGTGAGCTGCACCGAATCGAGCGCGCGCAACACCTCGTTGAAATCGCGCCCGGTGCTCATCGGGTACAGGATCGAGAGCTTCAGCTTCTTGTCCGGACCGATCACGAACACCGCACGGATGGTCGCGTTGTCGGCGGCGGTGCGGCTGGACGCATTGCCGCTGGCGTTCGGATGAATCATGTCGAACAGCTTCGCGACCTTCAGATCGGTGTCCCCGATCAGCGGAAAGTTCACGGGCGTGCCCTGGGTTTCCGCGATGTCCGAGGCCCAGCGCCGATGGTCCTCAACGCTGTCCACCGACAGGCCGATCACCTTCGTGTTGCGCTTGTCGAATTCAGGCTTCAGCTTCGCCAGGTAGCCCAGCTCGGTCGTGCAGACCGGCGTGAAATCCTTCGGGTGCGAGAAAAGGATCGCCCAACTATTGCCGATCCACTCATGGAACCGGATTTCTCCTTCCGTGGTCTGGGCGGTGAAATCGGGTACCTCGTCGCCAATTCTCAGGCTCATCGCAGTGCTCCATTTCTTGCAGGTCTGGAACAGGCCCGCCTTGGCGGGCCCGCCCGCCGGATGGATCCGCGCCGCCCCGATGTGGTCGGCGTCAGCCCGCGACGGTGCGCCGATGTTAACGAGAACCGATCGGGTCGCGAAATAAGCGCACGTTTTACAGGTATTCACTGGATTTGACAGGGATCCTGTCCCCATAGGATTGAGATCGCTTCCGATTCCTGACTCGGAAGCGCCCGGGCGGGGATCGATAACCGCAGACCATGTGAGCAACGGGGTCGTCTCAACGTTGAGGGTACGGACCCGCAGGCGTATGCAGCTTTTCCGGCGAACCTGGCCCCTGGTCGCGAGCAATCTGCTGATGGTGGCCACCTCGGTCCTATGCATGGCCACCCTGTCGGCCATGCGCGCCTACGTGGCCGGCGAGAGCCTGTGGTCCAAGGCGCAGAAGGACGCGGTCACCCATTTGCGCCAGTTCGGGCACAGCGGGGATCTGAACGAATTCAAGCGGTTCCGCGACGCGCTGGCGATTCCGCTGGGCGACCGCACCGCCCGGATCGAGCTGCAGAAGGTCAATCCGGACTACGCGATCGCGTACGAGGGACTGCTGGCGGGCGGCAATCACCCGGACGATCTTCCCGGAATGGTGCGGTTGTTCCGGATGGGTGACCGCGTGCCGTACATGCGGCGCGCCGTGCAGATATGGACCCAGGGCGACGCCCTGATCGACGAGCTCGACGATACGGCCGATCAGCTGCTCGACGAGGTCACCGCCGACCGGCTCGACCCTTCGGGCCGCGCCGCCCTGCTGGCGCAGATCGATCGAATCGATTTCACGTTGCGACCGCTGGAGGACGAGTTCAGCGCCACGCTGGGCGAGGCCTCGCGCTTCACGACGGTCGCGCTCGAGTGGACCGCGGCGCTGTCGTCGGGGCTGTTCCTGGCGATCGGGATCGCCCTGTCGCGCTCGATCATGCTGCGCGCCGACTCGATGGAAAAGGCGCTGCGCTCCAGCGAACGTCGCGTCGTGGCCGAGCAGCAGCGCGCGCAGGTGACGCTGGCCTCGATTCACGACGGCGTGCTGACCACGGACGCGCAGGGTAGGATCGATTTCCTGAACGCGGTCGCTTCTGAGATCACCGGCTGGGGCGCGCTGGAGGCGCACGGCCGGCCGCTCGCGGAAGTGCTGCGCCTGGTCCACGAAGAGCAGCCCGACCCGGTGCAACACGCGCTCGACAAGCTGAGCGCCGGCACCGACGTCACCGACCGGCTGCAAGGCGCAGTGCTGATCAATCGGAGCGGATCCCTGGTTCCGGTGGAATGCTCGCTGGCGCCGATCCGGGACGGCGGTGACAGGGCGTTCGGCATCGTGGTGGTGGTGCGCGACGTCAGCCGCGAACGGGAGCTCGCCTCGCGCCTGATGCACCAGGCGACCCACGACGAGCTGACCGGCCTGGTGAACCGGCGCGAATTCGAACACCGGCTGGCCGACGCGCTGGCGCACGAGAGCGAGGCGCCGGAATCCTCGACGCTGCTCTATCTGGATCTGGACCAGTTCAAGATCGTCAACGACACCTGCGGACACCCGGCAGGAGACGAACTGATCCGGCGGGTTGCGGAAACGATCCGCTCCGCCGTGCGCAACCGCGATACGCTGGGACGCCTGGGCGGCGATGAATTCGGACTGCTGCTGTCGTCGTGCGCGCCAGCGGCGGCACTGACCATCGCCGAGTCGATCCGCTCCAGCCTGGCGGAGCTCAGGTTCCTGTGGGAGGGGCGGATGTTCGTGGTCGGCGTCAGCATCGGCGTGGTGACGCTGGACCAGGGCTTCTCGTCGGTGGCGGAGATCCTGAGCGCGGCCGACAGCGCCTGTTACCTGGCCAAGGATGCCGGCCGCAACCGGGTTCAGGTCTACCGGCCGAACGACCGCAAGATACGGTCCCGCAGCGGCGAGATGCACTGGGTCGGGCGCCTGGCCGAAGCGCTGGAGCAGTCGCGCTTCACGCTGTTCGCGCAGGACATCCGTCCGGTTTCCGAGCTCAGCCTGGAACCCGGCTACGAGATCCTGCTGCGCCTGCGCGCCCCGGACGGCCACCTGATCTCGCCGATGAAATTCATTCCCGCCGCCGAGCGGTATGGCTTGATGCCGCGGCTGGACCGCTGGGTGATCGAGCGCACGCTGGCCGAGCTCGGCGCGTTGCGCGGGGACGGCCACCCGATGCCGCGGCTGGTGGTCAACCTGTCGGCAACGTCCCTCGAGGACGGCGGCCTGCTCGATTTCATATCGAGCGCGCTGCGCAAGCACCAGGTGCCGCCGCACCGGCTAAGCTTCGAGCTGACGGAAACGACCGCGGTCACGCAAATGGCGGCTGTTTCGCGCCTGCTGAACGACCTGCGATCCCTGGGCTGCTCGATCGGCCTGGACGACTTCGGCTCCGGCATGTCCTCGTTCGGCTACTTGCGACGGCTGCCGGTCGACTATGTGAAGATCGACGGCAGTTTCGTGCACAAGATGGACACGGATCCGGTCGACCGCGCAATGGTCGCATCGATCCACCGGATCGGCCGCGTGATGGGACTGCACACGGTGGCCGAGCGCGTCGAGAGCGAATCGGTGCTGGCGGCGCTGCGCGAAGTCGGGGTCGACTTCGCGCAGGGTTACGCGATCGCGCGCCCTGCGCCGCTTGCCAGTGTGCTGCGCGCGGACTTTGCGGTCCCGTCCTGCGCCGAGCGCGTGTTAGTCCATACGGATGGCGGTCCGGAGGATGCCGATTCGCTTCAATGGTCCGATACTTGGGAGCAGTCTCCTGGAGGAACCGTATGATGAGAGGACATGTCGCCGTTGCCCTGTGCTGTGCCGGCCTGGCGTGCGGAGCCAGCGCGGCCGATGTCGGCGTATCGATCCAGTTCGCGCAGCCCGGCGTGTTCGGCCGCGTCGACATAGGACAATTCCCGCAGCCGCAGGTGATCGTGGCGCAGCCGCTGCTGGTGGCGCCGCCCCCGCCGGCCATGCCGCCGCCGGAACCGATCTATCTGTGGGTGCCGCTGGAGCACCGCAAGCATTGGGACCGCTACTGCGGCCAGTACCACGCGTGCGGGCACCCGGTCTATTTCGTCAACCACGTCTGGTACAAGGACCACGTCCTGGCGCACGAGAGTCATGGCGGAGGGGACCGGGGACACGATCATGGCCGGGCGGAAGAGGAACACGGGCACCACGGGCACGACGAAGGCGAACGCGGCCACGGGCACGACTAGCTGTGAAGCGTCAAGAGGTTGTTTCCCTTACGGGCATCTTAGGAGCGACGATCGACCTTGGCCTGTATGAAGAAAGAGCGCTTGCACGGCACGGCCGTCCCCTCTCCCACTTGCGTGGGAGAGGGGAGTTCTGGCTCACAACTAGCAGGGCAGGGCCGGCCCTGACGCTTCGAGGGGGTATCACATGAAGGAAAACAGCTGGTTCTGGATCGGCAAGTACCTGATCGTGATCGCGGCTTCGTTGCTGCTGGGCGCGGTGCTGGCCGGGCTGGAGCCGTTCAAGGGCGCCACGATCGGCACCGCCCGGATCGGCGCGGGCTCGCTGGTGCGATTCATCGCACACAGCGGTGCGCTGGCGCTGCTGTGGGCGCTCGGGTATCGCCATTCGGCGCAACTGCGCCGGATCGGCGGGCGCAGCGCCCATCTGGCCGCCAGCGTGCTGGCGCTCGTCACGCTGGTCGTGATCTCCAGCGCCTACGGGGTGCTGCTGCAGTTCATCACGCCGTTTCTCCCGCCGGACCTGAAGCCCTTCGTCGACTGGACCTTCATCGTCGCCATCCTGTCGGCAGCCGGCTGGCTGCTGTGGGTGCTGTTCGCCGACTCCGAGGCATGGATCGAGGCGGTCGGTGAGCTGAACTCGAACCGCAAGGCACGCTCGCCGCAGATCGACGACCGCGCGAGCGGCTAGAGGGGGCAGCGCCAGCGGCCTTGGCCGCCCCTCGGTGCCCCTGGGCGGCGGGCCGGGCGCCCTCGCCAGCGGTTTCGTGCGGTGCAAAATCGCGCCGCATCGCATCGAAGTATCATCCGCGAGCGCGCCGGCAGGCCGCGCGACAGAAGAACGAGCGGAGACGAATCGATGAACACGACAGGTCGCGGCCACGGGTCGCCGTCCAAGCTGGTCTGGGTCGCCATTGCGGCCATCGGGGCGCTGGCGCTGGGAATGATCGCGCTGAACCGCGGCGAGACGATCAGCGCCGCGTGGCTGGTGACGGCCGCAGTGTGCGTCTATTTCATTTCGTTCCGCTTCTACGCGCTGTTCATCGCCAACAAGGTGCTGGGCGTCGATCCGACGCGCCAGACTCCCGCGGTACGCCATAACGACGGGCTCGACTACTGCCCGACCAACCGATACGTACTGTACGGCCATCATTTTGCGGCGATCGCCGGCGCGGGCCCGCTGGTCGGCCCCGTGCTGGCCGCGCAGATGGGCTATCTGCCGGGCACGATCTGGATCCTGGCCGGCGTGGTGTTCGCCGGGGCGGTGCAGGACATGACGGTACTGTTCCTGTCGACCCGGCGCGACGGCCGCTCGCTGGGCGACATGATCCGGGCCGAGATGGGGCCGCTCGCCGGCGGGATCGCGCTGGTCGGGGTGCTGCTGATCATGATGATCCTGCTGGCGGTGCTGGCGCTGGTGGTCGTCAAGGCGCTGTTCGGGAGCCCATGGGGAACCTTCACCGTGTTCTGCACGATCCCGATCGCACTGCTGATGGGCGTGTACTCGCGCTTCATTCGCGTGGGGCGCATCGCCGAGATGTCGGTGATCGGCATCGTGCTGCTGCTGATCGCGCTGGTGTACGGCAAGAGCGTCTCCGAGAATCCGCAACTGGCGGCGATGTTCGACCTGAAGGGCGAGACGCTGGCACTGGCGATCATCGGCTACGGATTCGTCGCCTCGGTGCTGCCGGTGTGGCTGCTGCTGGCGCCGCGCGACTACCTGTCGACCTTCCTGAAGGTCGGGACCATGGTGCTGCTCGCGGTGGGCATCCTGCTGGTGCACCCCGATCTGAAGATGCCGGCGTTGACCAGGTTTATCGACGGCACCGGCCCGGTGTGGTCGGGGTCGCTGTTCCCGTTCCTGTTCATCACGATCGCGTGCGGGTCCGTTTCCGGCTTCCATGCGCTGATATCGTCCGGCACTACGCCGAAGATGCTGGAGAACGAGAGCCAGGTGCGGTTCATCGGGTACGGCGCGATGCTGACCGAATCGTTCGTGGCGATCATGGCGCTGATTTCCGCAACGGTGCTGGAGCCGGGCGTGTACTTCGCGATGAACAGCCCGGCCGGCGTGATCGGGACCACCGCGGCACAGGCGGCTCAGACCATTTCGGGATGGGGCTTCAGCGTCACCCCGGAAATGATCAGCCAGCTGGCGCAGGACGTGGGTGAAAAGACGCTGCTGTCGCGCGCCGGCGGCGCGCCGACGCTGGCGGTCGGCATGGCGAGCATCCTGTCGGGGATGTTCGGTGGCCGCGCCCTGATGGGACTGTGGTACCACTTCGCGATCCTGTTCGAGGCGCTCTTCATCCTGACCACGGTGGATGCCGGCACGCGCGTGGCCCGCTTCATGATCCAGGATCTGGTCGGCAGCGTGGTGCCGTCGTTCAAGCGGACCGAGGTATGGGCCAACAACCTGATCGGATCGGCGCTGGCGGTGGCCGCCTGGGGCTATATCCTGTACCAGGGCGTGATCGATCCGCTGGGCGGCATCAACACGCTGTGGCCGCTGTTCGGCATCTCCAACCAGATGCTGGCCGGCATTGCGCTGATCCTGTGCACCGTGGTCCTGTTCAAGATGAAGCGCGAGCGCTACGCCTGGGTGACCATCGTTCCGGCCGCCTGGCTGCTGGTGTGCACGCTGACCGCGGGGCTGGAAAAGATTTTCCACGAGAAGCCGTCGATCGGATTCCTGGCGCACGCCCGCAAGTTCGGCGATGCGCTGGCGGAGGGCAAGGTCCTGGCGCCGGCCAAGACGATCGAGCAGATGAGCCGGATCGTCTTCAACGACTACCTGGACGCCACCATGGCGGCGGCGTTCGTCGCGGTGGTGATCGCGGTGGCGGTGTTCGGCTGGCTCAGCATCCGCAAGGCGCTGCGCAGCCCGGGCGTGACCACGCACGAGGTCGACGTCGGCGGCGCCGTCGCGGGGGCCTCCCATGTCTGAACTGTCGCGCTACACGCGCTGGGCGGTGCAGGCGGCGCGCCTGATGGTCGGCATCCCGGACTACGAGAACTACGTGCAGCACCGCCGCACGCAACATCCGGGAGAGCCGGTGATGACGTTCGAGGAGTTCTTCCGCGAGCGGCAGGAAGCCCGCTACGCGGTGGGCAAGGGGCGGTTCAGGGGCTGCTGCTAAAGGTTGCATCCCGCACTGCCGCGTGCAGCAGGAAGTCGCGCGGAGTTCCCCGAACCGTCCGGAAGCTCCGCAGCCGGCCCTCCAACTGCAATCCGCAGCGCTCCAGCTGCGGCAAGGGCGAGCCCGCCTGAGACTTATGGCTCCCCGACCAGGGCTCGAACCTGGGACCTGCGGATTAACAGTCCGTCGCTCTACCGACTGAGCTATCGGGGAACAGGAAGGCGGATTATATCGGCCCCTGCGAGACGGATCGCGGGAATGACGGTGATTTTCGCTAGAACTTCAACACCGCCGCGATCGCGTCGCACACGGTGTCGATGTTTCCCGAATTCAGCGCCGCCACGCAGATGCGGCCGGTGCCGACCGCGTACACCGCGTGTTCCTCGCGCAGCCGGTCCACCTGGGTCGACGTCAAGCCCGAATAGGAGAACATCCCGCGCTGGTGGCGCACGAACGAGAAGTCGGTCGATATGCGGCGCCGGGCCAGCCCCTCGACCAGGCGCTCGCGCATCGACCGGATGCGTTCGCGCATGTCGCCGAGCTCGCGTTCCCACTGGCCGCGCAACTCGGCGGTGCCCAGCACCGCGGTCACCAGCGAGCCCCCATGGATGGGCGGGTTCGAGTAGTTGGTGCGGATCACCCGCTTCAGCTGGCTGAGCACCCGCTCGGCCTGGTCGCGCGATCCGGTCAGCATCGTCAGCGCCCCGACCCGCTCGCCGTACAGCGAAAACGACTTGGAAAAGGAACTGGCCACCAGCGCATCGATGCCGGCCGACGCGACCAGGCGCACCGCCGCACTGTCGGGCTCCAGGCCCTCGCCGAATCCCTGGTAGGCGATGTCCAGAAACGGAACCAGGCCGCGCTGGCGCACGCATTCGACGATCTGGCGCCACTGCTCCGGGTCCGGATCGACGCCGGTGGGGTTGTGACAGCACGCATGCAGCACCACGACGGTACCGGGCTCGGCCCGCTGCAGCGCGGCCAGCATGCCGGCAAAGTCCAGTCCGTGCGTCACCGGGTCGTAGTACGCATAGCTGCGAACCGTGAAGCCCGCCGCTTCGAACAGGGCCCGGTGGTTTTCCCAGCTCGGCTCGCTGATCATCACCGTCGCGTTCGGGTTCAGGCGGCGGACCAGGTCCGCACCGATCCGGAGCGCGCCAGTGCCGCCCAGCGCTTCGGCGGTGACGCAGCGTCCGGAGGCGAGGGCCGCCGAGTCGGATCCGAGCAGCAGCCGCTGCACCTGCGTCGCGTACGCCGCAGGCCCTTCGATCGGCAGGTAGCCGCGCGGCGCCCCCGCCTGCACCCGTTCGCGCTCGGCGGCGCGCACGCACTCGAGCAACGGGATGCGGCCCTGGTCGTTGTAGTAGACGCCGACGCCCAGGTTCACCTTGCCGGGGCGCGGATCCGTGTTGAACGTCTCGCTCAGTCCCAGTATCGGATCGCGTGGAGCCAGTTCGGCAGAGCTGAATAGAGAGGCCATATGCGGGATGCTGCGTTGCAAAAGTTCAGGTGGATGACGGGTGTCGGATCGGAACTCCGCAGAGGCCCGATGCAGGGCTTTCCTGGTCAGGTGTTCGCCCGAATCCGCGGCCGTCGCAGGGGGAAGGGCGGCTCGCCGATGTCTTGTAAGTCATTGATTGCTTGATGTTGTTAGTGTAACAATCGATTTCCGGTACTAGGACTTTCTGAGGTCAGGTGCTAGCATTACGAATTTGAGCGCGCATATTGCACTGCAGTAACCAACAGCCCTGCGCCACTTTTCCAATGCAGACCTCGCCGTTTCAACTCGATCAGCCGTTTCAAGCTGCCGGTGACCAACCGGAGGCGATCGCGCGCCTGGTCGAGGGGCTGAACGACGGTCTCGCATTCCAGACCCTGCTCGGCGTCACCGGGTCCGGCAAGACGTTCACGATGGCGAACGTGATTGCCCAGATCGGTGCGCCCACGCTGATCCTTGCCCCGAACAAGACGCTCGCCGCCCAGCTGTATTCGGAGATGCGCGAGTTCTTCCCGAACAACGCGGTCGAGTACTTCGTATCGTACTACGACTACTACCAGCCCGAAGCGTATGTGCCTTCGCGCGACCTGTACATCGAGAAGGACAGCAGCATCAACGAGCACATCGAGCAGATGCGCCTGTCGGCCACCAAGTCGCTGCTGGAGCGGCGCGACGCGGTGATCGTGGCCACGGTATCGGCCATCTACGGCATCGGCGATCCGAACGACTACCACTCGATGATCCTGGTGCTGAGGCACAACGACCGCCTGGGCCAGCGCGACATCATCGCCCGCCTGGCGGCAATGCAGTACCGCCGCAGCGAGACCGACTTCGTGCGGGGCACGTTCCGGGTGCGCGGCGACACGATCGACGTGTTTCCGGCCGAGCACGCGGAAGTGGCGGTGCGCATCGAGCTGTTCGACGACGAGATCGAAAGCATCCTGCTGTTCGATCCGCTCACGGGCCGCGCGCGCCAGAAGGTGCCGCGCTTCACGATCTACCCGTCGTCGCACTACGTGACCCCGCGCCAGACGGTCCTGCGGGCCATCGAGACGATCAAGGTCGAGTTGAAGGAGCGTGTCGAATTCCTGATCGGGCAGGGCAAGCTGGTCGAGGCCCAGCGGCTCGAGCAGCGCACCCGCTTCGACCTGGAGATGCTGGTCGAGCTGGGCTTCTGCAAGGGCATCGAGAATTACACGCGCCACCTGTCGGGAGCGCTGCCCGGCGAGCCGCCGCCCACGCTGATCGACTACCTGCCGCCCGATGCGTTGATGTTCATCGACGAATCGCACGTGACGGTCCCGCAGCTGGGCGCGATGTACCGGGGCGACCGCTCGCGCAAGGAAACGCTGGTCGAGTACGGGTTCCGCCTGCCGTCGGCGCTGGACAACCGCCCGCTGCGGTTCGACGAGTTCGAACGCAAGATGCGGCGTTGCATCTTCGTGTCGGCCACGCCATCCACTTTCGAGCTGGAGCGCTCCTCGCAGGTGGTGGAGCAGCTGGTGCGCCCGACCGGGCTGGTCGATCCCCGCCTCGAAGTGCGCCCGGCCCGCACCCAGGTCGACGACCTGCTGTCCGAGATCAACGCGCGGGTGGGGCTGGGCGAGCGGGTGCTGGTGACTACCCTGACCAAGCGGATGGCGGAAGACCTCACGGGATTCCTGTCGGACCACGGCGTACGCGTGCGCTACCTGCATTCGGACATCGACACGGTGGAACGGGTCGAGATCGTCCGGGACCTGCGCGCGGGGGTGTTCGACGTGGTGGTCGGCATCAACCTGCTGCGCGAGGGGCTGGATCTGCCCGAGGTCGGGCTGGTCGCGATCCTGGACGCCGACAAGGAAGGCTTCCTTCGTTCCGATCGCTCGCTGATCCAGACCATCGGGCGGGCGGCGCGCCACCTGAACGGGACCGCCATCCTGTACGCGGATACGGTAACCGATTCCATGCGGCGCGCAATCGACGAGACCGACCGGCGGCGCACCCGGCAGACCGAATTCAACCGGGTGCACGGAATCGTCCCGCAGGGGGTTCAGAAGCAGGTGAGGGAGCTGATTGACGGGGTCTACGACGCCACGGCGTCCAGGGCCGAGCGGGTGGCGGCCGATGGGCGCAGCGACGTGGCGTCGATGTCGGAAGCGCAGCTCGGGCGGGAAATCAAGCGGCTCGAGCGCCAGATGCTGGAACTGGCGAAGAACCTGGAATTCGAGAAGGCGGCCCGGGTCAGAGATCAACTCGGGACACTGCGGGACCGGGCGTTCATTGGAGACGTGGCCAAGCCCCGGCGCATCCCCACCGAGAAGGTGGCATAGGGGGGTCGGGTGCCGAATTGATATACCGCAAACAATGTCGCCGGAACCCGGGATCTTGAACTTCTTTCCGTGTCGTTAGTCTGTTGAATGAGCGAATTGACCGTGGATGCAGAGCTTGGACAAAGAGTGGGCGGCGGCGCGAGGGCCGGCCGCGGTGACGGGTCGCGGAGCGCGGACCCGAACGAGAAAGGCGCGTCTCAGATGACAAAGGTACTTTTCGTTTGCATGGGAAACATCTGCCGGTCGCCGACCGCGCAGGGTGTGTTCCGCAAGATGGTCGCCGACGCGGGCCTGGAAGGGTGCGTCGTGATCGAATCGGCGGGAACGCATGCCTACCACGTGGGCGAGCCGCCGGATGCGCGCGCCCAGCAGGCGGCCAAGCGGCGCGGCTACGAGATCGGCGATCTGCGGGCGCGCCAGATCACCCAGGAGGACTTTCGCAGTTTCGACCTGATCCTGGCGATGGACTGGGAGAACCTGGCCCTGCTGCAGCAGCAGTGCGCGCGGCCTCACAAGCACAAGCTGCACCTGTTGATGCGGTTTGCCGGCGAACACGATGCCGCCACGGTTCCGGATCCGTATTACGGCGGACCGGAAGGCTTCAACACCGTTCTCGATTACGTCGAGGATGCCTGCCAGGGGCTGATCGAAGTCGTGCGCAAGCGCGCGACCATGTACGCGGCCGCTTGAAGCCGGCGTGGCAGGCGGAGCCGGATCCACCTCAGCCGCCTGCGGGTCGGCTCGGACGTGAATCGGGTATTCGGGATCCCGCGACTGTGACCCCTACGTTCCCGGTGGGTATAGTTGACCGGGATAGTCAGGAACAATTATCATAACTGAGTGTCTTAGTCGGGTATTGGCACTTGCCCGTATCCGCGGATCGAACCGGGAGCAATCTGACCGGCTGAAATAGCAAGCTGCAACCTCCGTTTGACGGCGAGTTTCAACTTCATGGGACAACTCCGATGCGGCTCACCACCAAAGGACGTTTCGCGGTAACGGCAATGATCGACCTCGGGCTGCGCCAGCACCGCGGTCCGGTGACTCTGGCCGGCATCAGCCAGCGCCAGAGGATCTCCCTGTCCTACCTGGAGCAGTTGTTTGCCAAGCTGCGGCGCCACCAGCTGGTCGAAAGCACCCGGGGTCCGGGGGGCGGATACCGCCTGGCCAAGCCGATGGAGTCGGTCAGCGTTGCCGACATCATCTTCGCGGTGGACGAGCCGCTGGATGCCACGCAGTGCGCGGGCAAGGAAAACTGCGACAACGACCAGCGCTGCATGACCCACGAGCTGTGGGCCAGCCTGAACCGCCAGATGATCGATTTCCTGGATTCGGTTTCGCTGCGTGACCTGGTCGAACAGCAGAAGGACCGCGCCACCCAGGCTCCGGCGGTCGTCAATATGGATGGCCCCGGGCGGCGTGCTGCACGCGGCGAGGCCGATCTGAAGGAAGGCTCGGCCGTCGGTTGAGCCGGCTCGACGCTCAGGGCGCTTGCATGCGGATTCCGATCTATCTCGACTATTCGGCCACGACGCCGGTTGACCCACGCGTGGTCGATGCGATGCTGCCGTATCTGCGCGAACAGTTCGGCAACCCGGCCTCGCGCAGCCACTCGTTCGGCTGGGAAGCCGAACGGGCGGTGGAAAAGGCACGCGAGCAGGTTGCGGCGCTGGCCGGCGCCGATCCGCGCGAGATCATCTGGACGTCCGGGGCGACCGAATCCATCAACCTGGCGCTCAAAGGCGCCGCCCAGTTCTACCGGGACAAAGGACGCCACCTGGTCACGGTGCGCACCGAGCACAAGGCCACGCTCGACACGATGCGCGAGCTGGAGCGCTCGGGCTACGAGGTAACGTACCTGGAGGTGCAGCCGGACGGGTTGCTGGACCTGGTGCAGTTCGAGGCGGCGCTGCGGCCCGACACGATCCTGGCGTCCGTGATGATGGTGAACAACGAGATCGGCGTGATCCAGGATATCGAGGCGATCGGGGAGCTGTGCCGGGCGCGCGGGATCCTCTTTCACGTGGACGCGGCACAGGCGAGCGGCAAGGTGCCGATCGCCCTGGACCGGCTGAAGGTCGACCTGATGTCGTTCTCGGGCCACAAGACGTACGCGCCCAAGGGAATCGGCGCCCTGTACGTGCGGCGCAAGCCTCGCGTCCGGCTGGAGGCGCAGATTCACGGCGGCGGGCACGAGCGGGGCCTGCGCTCCGGTACCCTGCCCACGCACCAGATCGTCGCGATCGGCGAGGCGTTCCGGATCGCGAAGGAGGAGATGAGCTCGGAAAACGAGCGCATCCGGGCCCTGCGCGACCGGCTGTGGGGCGGGCTGTCGGAGATTCCTGAGGTCTATCTCAACGGGGACATGCACCGCAGGGTGCCGCACAACCTGAATGTGAGCTTCAATTTCGTCGAAGGCGAGTCCCTGATCATGGCGATCAAGGACGTGGCGGTCTCGTCGGGATCGGCCTGCACCTCGGCCAGCCTGGAGCCGTCCTACGTGCTGCGCGCGCTCGGACGCAGCGATGAGCTCGCGCACAGCTCGATCCGGTTCACGGTGGGCCGTTTCACGACCCGCGAGGAAGTCGATTACACGATTGATCTGCTGCGGCACAAGGTCACGCGCCTGCGCGACATGTCCCCCCTGTGGGAGATGCACAACGAAGGCATCGACCTGAATTCCGTGCAATGGGCCGCACACTGAGTTTCAAGAGGAAACACGATGTCGTACAGTCAGAAAGTCGTTGATCACTACGAGAATCCGCGCAATGTCGGTTCATTCGACCGCAACGACGCCTCGGTGGGCACCGGGATGGTCGGAGCGCCCGCGTGCGGCGACGTGATGAAGCTGCAGATCCGCGTGAACGAGGACGGCATCATCGAGGACGCGCGTTTCAAGACCTACGGTTGCGGCTCGGCGATCGCGTCCAGTTCGCTGGTGACCGAGTGGGTCAAGGGAAAGACGCTCGACCAGGCCATGCAGATCCGCAATACGCACATCGCCGAGGAACTCGCGCTGCCGCCAGTCAAGATCCACTGTTCGATCCTGGCCGAGGACGCCATCAAGGCGGCAATCGCCGACTACCGGAGCAAGGGCGAAGAGGCTTCCGGGGCCGATGCGCGGCGCGGCGACGCGCAACAAGCGGCCCAGGCGGCCGCTTGAACGGGGGCGGCTGGCAATGGCTGTGACGATGACCGAACGCGCCGCGCAGCGCGTCGCCGAGTACCTGGCGAGGCGGGGGCGCGGCGTCGCGTTGCGGCTGGGCGTGCGAACCACCGGCTGCTCCGGGATGGCCTACAAGCTGGAGTACGTCGACCAGGTCGCACCGGACGACCAGCTGTTCGAAGCGCACGGGGTGAAGATCGTCGTCGACGCCAAGAGTCTGGCTTTCATCGACGGCACCGAGCTCGATTTCGTTCGCGAGGGCCTGAACGAGGGTTTCCGGTTCAACAATCCGAACGAACGCGATCGCTGCGGTTGCGGGGAATCGTTCCGCGTCTGACCCGCCTTCGCGCTGCGGGCTTGGGCGGGCAGGCCGGGCTCTGAGTGCACCTGCGACGTGACAGCCGCCGTCCCCGATCATTTCGCGCTGTTCGGTCTGGAGCCGCGCTTCGCCCTCGACAACGAGCAGCTGACGCGCACCTACCGGACCGTGCAGGCGCACGTGCACCCGGATCGCTACGCGGCCGCCGGCGCGTCCGAACAGCGCGCGGCGTTGCAGTGGGCGACGCTGGCCAACGAGGCCTACCAGGTCCTGAGCTCGCCGCTGCGCCGCGCGGCCTACCTGTGCGAGCGCAATGGCGTCGCGGTGAGCGGCGAGAACGCGCGCTCGATTCCGTCCGATTTCCTGGAGCTGCAGCTCGAATGGCGGCAGGCGCTCGAGCAGATCCGCGGGCTGGGCGATGCGCAGCGGCTGGCCGGGCTGCGCGGCGAGGCCGAGGCGCTCTACCGGCACGAGCTGGCACGCCTGGAATCCAGGCTCGATGTGGAGCATGATTTCGCCGGTGCCGCCGAGGGCGTGCGGCGCATGATGTTCATCGAGAAACTCGTCAAGGAGCTCGAGGCGGCCGGCGAAGAGACGCACGCTTCGCCGGCGGCCTGACCCGATGGCGCTGCTGCAGATTGCCGAACCCGGCATGTCGAGCGCGCCGCACGAGCATCGGCTGGCGGTCGGCATCGACCTGGGAACCACCAACTCGCTGGTGGCCACGGTCCGACACGGACTGCCGGAGGCCATCGGCGATGATCAGGGGCGCGTGCTGTTGCCGTCCGCGGTGCGCTTCCCGGCCGACGGCGCGAGCGAGGTGGGCCATGCGGCACTGGCGCACCAGGCCTCGGATCCGCGCAACACGATCGTTTCGGTCAAGCGCTTCATGGGGCGCGGGCTGCGCGACGTGGAGCACGTGGAGAACCTCACTTACGATTTCGTCGACGCCCAGCAAGGCATGGTTCAGCTGCGCACCGCCGCCGGCATCAAGAGCCCGGTGCAGGTTTCGGCCGAGATCCTGAAGTCCCTGCGGCTGCGCGCGGAAGCGGCGCTGGGAGGGCCGCTGGACGGAGCGGTCGTAACCGTGCCGGCCTACTTCGACGATGCGCAGCGCCAGGCCACGCGCGATGCGGCCCGGCTGGCCGGCCTGCACGTGTTCCGGCTGCTGAACGAGCCGACCGCCGCGGCGCTGGCGTACGGGCTGGACCACGCGGCCGAGGGTATCTACGCCGTCTACGACCTCGGTGGCGGCACGTTCGACATCTCGATCCTGCGTCTGAGCCGCGGCGTGTTCGAGGTGCTGGCCACCGGCGGCGACACGGCCCTGGGCGGCGACGATTTCGACCACCGCGTGTACTGCTGGATCCTGGAGCAGGACAACCTGTCGCTGCTCGGTCCGGAGGACGTTCGCCTGCTCACGGTCAAGGCGCGCAGCGCCAAGGAGACGCTGTCGCTGAAGCCGCACGCCGCCATCCAGGCGCGCCTTGCCGGCGGGGCCTGGGTCAACCTGACGCTGGGGGCGGAGACGTTCTTCGGCCTGACGCAGCACCTGGTACAGAAGACCATCGATGCGGCGCGCCGCACCCTGAAGGACGCGGGGTTGACGGCTGCGCAGGTCAAGGGCGTGGTGCTGGTCGGGGGTGCCACCCGGATGCCTCACGTGCGCAAGGCGGTGGCGGACCTGTTCGGGCAGCCGGGGCTGACGGACCTGGATCCGGACCAGGTGGTCGCGCTGGGCGCGGCGGTGCAGGCCAATCTGCTGGCGGGCAACCGGGCGCCGGGCGACGACTGGCTGCTGCTGGACGTGATTCCGCTGTCGCTCGGGCTGGAGACGATGGGCGGACTGGTCGAGCGCGTCATCCCGCGCAACTCGACGATTCCGGTGGCGCGGGCCCAGGAATTCACGACCTTCAAGGACGGCCAGACCGCGATGGCCATCCACGTGGTCCAGGGCGAGCGCGAGCTGGTGCCGGACTGCCGCTCGCTGGCGCGCTTCGAGCTGCGCGGCATACCGCCCATGGTGTCGGGGGCGGCCCGCGTACGAGTCAGCTTCCAGGTGGACGCCGACGGCCTGCTGTCGGTGTCAGCGCGCGAAGTCAACTCCGGGGTCGAGGCGGCGGTCACCGTGCGGCCCTCGTACGGACTGTCCGACCACGAGGTCGCGCGGATGCTGGCCGATTCGATCGACTACGCCCGCGACGACCACAGGCTGCGCGAGTTGCGCGAGCAGCAGGTCGATGCGCGGCGCCTGACTGAAACGACGCGGGCGGCGCTCGCCGCCGACGCCGATCTGCTGGAGGCGCCCGAGCGCGCCGGCATCGATGCGGCGCTGGAGGCGCTGTCCGCGCTGCTGGACAGCGACGATCGGGATCTGCTCAGGAACGCCATCGTCGACCTGACGCGCGCGACCGAGGAATTCGCCGCGCGCCGTATGAACCGTTCGATCCGCAAGGCACTGGCGGGCAGCCGGGTCGACGACGTGCTGGCGCGCTGATGCCCCGTATCCGCGTGCTGCCTCACCCGGAAATCTGCCCGGACGGGGCGACGGTCGAGGCGCCGGCCGGGCAGAGCATATGCCGCGTGCTGCTGGACAACGGGGTGGAAATCGAGCACGCGTGCGAGCTCTCGTGCGCGTGCACCACCTGCCACGTGATCGTGCGCGAGGGATTCGAATCGCTTCCGCCCTCGACCGACGAGGAGGACGATCTGCTGGATCGGGCCTGGGGGTTGACTTCGAAATCGCGCCTGTCCTGCCAGGCCAAGGTGACCGGCCGCGATCTCGTGATCGAGATCCCGCGCTATTCGATCAACCAGGTCAAGGAAAAGCGTTGAATCGGGGAATTGCGATGAAATGGACCGATACGCACCAGATCGCACAGGCGCTGGCCGACCGGTTTCCGGCGGTCGACCCGAAAACGATCCGCTTCACCGATCTGTACCGCTGGGTGTGCGAGCTCCCGGGCTTCGACGACGACCCGAAGCACTCGGGCGAGAAGATCCTGGAAGCGATTCAGATGGCGTGGATCGAGGAAGCGGACTGAGGAAGGAACTGCGGGGCACCCGGTCCTACTGGGCGCGATAATCCATCACCCAGCGCAGTTCGAGGTTCTCGCCCGAAGTGCTTCCCTTGCACCGCAGCCGCATCACGGTGTCGATCGCGGCCTGGTTGAAGACGGGGTCGCTGGACTTCACCACCGCCACGTCCTTGATCGCACCATCGGGAGCAAGCACCATCGCCATGGTGACGGTTCCATCGACCACGCCGCGGTTCGCCGCCGCCGCCGGGAAGCCCACATCCTTGGCCGCCTGAAGCGCGTTCGAGCAATGGGTCCTGATGCCTTCCAGAGTTCCTGAAGACGCGAAGGCCGCCGCTGACGATTTCACCGCGTAACCGTCGTTCGACGAATCCCGCCGCTCGCTCTTTACTTCGACGACATCGAACTCCTTGGTGGCGAAATCCCTGCCGTCAATCTGAACCACGGCTCGAAAGTGCCCCACGCCGAGCGCGGCCGCCTGCGTGCGAGCCCACAGCCGAAATGGAGTCACTTTGAGTTCGAGAGTCACCTTGCGCGTCTCTACCAGCCGGTCGCCCGAATACCAGAGCCACGTTATGTCGTGTCTTCCCGCGCTGTCGGTGACCGGCGTCCATTGGGCGTAGGTGACGAAGTAGATCGGGTCCTTAAGTTCCACCGCCGTCATCGGGATTTCCTGCCACTTCCCGGCGGTGGCGCCCCCGGTCGTGATCATGCTGCTGCCGGGCGTGATCCTGTCGGCGGGAATCGACATGCAGCCTTGAAACAGGAATGCACAAGCGCCGCACAGGGCGGCCAGGAATTGTCTTGGCATTTTCGTTTTCCGAACGATGGTTGTTCTTCGCGCGCTCACGTTGGCATACTTGCGATTTCGCTGCAAGATCCGTGCGGCGTAAAGGCTACTTAAAAGACGACGGGCGGATGCGCCGTGTTGGAACGGCGGCCGGGCTGCCGCTCGCAAGGGCAGCGCGGGCCGCCGCGTCTCAGAGCTGGATTTCCACTTCGCCCTCGATCTCGACCGGGATGTCGAACGGCAGTTGAGCCATGCCCACCGCGGAGCGAGCATGCGCGCCTCGTTGCGGCCCGTACAACTGGACGATCAGGTCGGTGAATCCGTTGATCACGTTCGGTTGCCGGTTGAACCCGGGCGCGGAGTTGACCATGCCGAGAATCCGCAGCCAGGCGCGCACGCGATCCAGGTCGCCCAGTTCCCGCTTCAGGCTGGCCAGAATCGACAGGGCCACCAGGCGCGCTGCGGCGTGGGCCTGCTCGGCCGATACTTCGGCCCCGACCTTGCCGAGCGGCCCGGCCAGCGAACCGTCCGCGTTCTGCGGTCCATGACCGGAAATGAAGGCGCGGTTTCCGTGCACGCGCACCCACGGAAAGGGCAGCGCAACGCCGGGCGGCAGGACCAGCGGGGCGGGCAGAGCAAGGCCGAGATCGCGCAGTTTCGACTCGATGGTGGTCATGATGGATCCGGGTCCGGGCTAGTTAGGCGGCCGCTGCAGTCAGAATCTCGCAGAACTGGTTCAGATCGACGTTGCCGCCGGAGACGATCGCGACGATCGGTCCCGGTCCGGCCCGGCCGGTCAGCGCGGCCGCCAGCGGCAGCGCGCCTGCGCCCTCCGAAACGACCCGCGCCCTTTCCGCCAGCAGCCGCATCGCCTGCCTCGTCTGCCCGAGGCTGACAACGATGCAACCATCGACCACGGGCTTCATGCGCTCCCACATGCGCGGGAACACGCTGTGGCCACCGGCACCGTCGACGAACGAGGCCCGCCAGTCCGGAAACTCCTGTGCGGAGCCTGCGGCGAACGAGCGCGCGGCCGGAGCGGCCGTCTCGGGCTCGGCGCCCAGGATCCTGATTTCCGGCCGCAGCGCCTTGATCGCGCTGCCCACTCCGGTGATCAGACCCCCGCCGCCGATGGCCGCTATGATGGCGGTCGCATCGGGCGCATCCTCGAGGATCTCCAGACCCATGGTGCCGTGGCCGGCGATGAAGTTGTGATCGTCGAACGGGTGGATGAACGTTCCCTCGACTCCGGGAAACGAGCGCTCGCCGAGCGCCCTCCAGGCGACCTCGTACGGGACCGGGACGAGCCTCGCGCCGAGCGCCTTCATCCGTTCCATCTTCGAGGTCGGTGCCGTCTCGATTGCCACCACCGTGCAGGGGACCCCGGCTTGCCGCGCGGCGTATGCAACGCCCTGGCCGGCATTCCCGGCGCTGATGGTCCAGACGCCGCGGCTGCGTTCGGCCTCCGGCAGCATCGCGACCGCGTTGGCCGCCCCGCGCAGCTTGTATGCGTTGATGGGCTGCAGGTTTTCCAGCTTGAGCCGGATGTCCGGCTGCCGGGGTCCCAGGTCCAGCCGCACCAGCGGCGTGCGCACGATCGTGCCTGCGATGCGGCGGCGCGCTTCCACGATCTCGGCCAGATCGATCGGCCGAACTGCGTCCAGAGCTGCGGTCATGACGAGTCCTTCCCGGGACGGCACATTATCGATCAAATAGAATGCCCGCTCGGAGTTTCCTGTTTTCGTCCGGCGGCGGGCCACGATGCAATACGATGCGACGCGCGTTGCGCTGCTGCACCCGGAAGCGCAGGCGACGCTGTTCTCCCGCGGCCAGGACTGGCCGATCGAAGCGGTGTGCGCCGAGTGCTCCCGCCTCGCCTACTTCCGTTTCGAATCCGACGACGCAAAGAAGGCCGAGCTCACGGAGGCGATCGCGCGGGCCGGCCTGGGCGAGCCGCAGTTCTTCTCGGACGGCGGCACCGGCACCCAGGCGTTCGCCGCCACCGATCCGCGCAACGCCAGGGCGTTCATCGTGTTCCGGGGAACCCAGACCGATGATCCGGCCGATATCGGCACCGATGCGCAGGCGATCCTGGCCGATTGGCAGGCAGCGGGCAAGGTGCACCTGGGCTTCCGAAAGGCGCTGGACAGCCTGTGGGGACCGATCGGATCCTGGCTCAGGGGGAGCGCGGGACTGGAAATCTGGCTCACCGGTCACAGCCTGGGAGCGGCCCTGGCAACACTGGCCGCCGCGCGGCTGCCGGGCTCGCGGCTGATCAACTTCGGGTCGCCCCGGGTCGGAAACGGCGCGTTCGCATCCGAGTTGGACGGCCGCTTCGTGCGGCGTTACGTCAACTGCTGCGACCTGCTGACGCGTGTGCCGCCGGATTTTCTCGGGTACGCGCACGTCGCGGGCATGGTCTACATCGACCGCCACGGGACGGTCAGGCCCGAGGCCGCCGGAGCGCTGATCGACGACGACATCGCGGTGGCCAGGGGCGAGTACCTGATCCGCGAGAGCTGGCGCCCGGGCAACGTCGGGACGCGCGATCTTGCCGATCACTCGTGCATCAACTACGTCTCGGGGGTCGTGGGAGACCGGACCTGATCAGCCGGCCTGCGGCGGTTGCGCGCCCGCTGCCCGCTTCACGTAACGCCGCTGCCCGGTGGCCGGATCGAACTGCACTTCCATGACCTCACCGCTTTCCGGGTCGACGAAGCGTTCCTCGGTGGGGTGCCAGCGACCGCTGCCGGATGCTGCGCCCCGATAGCGCCAGCGCTCGAACAGGAGCGCCAGCAGCAGCACCGCGCCCATCACCAGCAGGTTCCATCCGGGCGAGGGCACGCCGGCGCCGAGCAGCACCACTCCGACCACCGACATCAGCACGGCGATCGTGATCAGCGCGTGGCGCAGCATCGCTCAGGACACCTTTTCCAGAACGACCGCGGTGCCGTAGGCGACGATCTCGCTCATCGTCTGCCCGATCTCGGCCGAATCGAACCGCATCATCACGATCGCATTGGCCTGCATCAGCGCGGCGTTGCGGACCATCCGATCCACCGCGTGCCGGCGCGCTTCCTCGAGCAGCTGCGTGTACTCGGTGATCTCGCCACCGACCAGCGAACGCAGGCCGGCCATGATGTTGCCTCCAAGTCCGCGGCTGCGCACCACCACTCCGAACACCTGCCCCTTGCTCTCCTTGACCCGGTAGCCCGGGATGTTCTCCGTCGTCACAACGATCATCGAGCCCTCCGCTAGGTGTCGTCGAGCATACGCCGCAGCCCGTCCAGCATCGCCATCGACGCCTGCAGCGTGAAATCGCCGCGCTCGATCCCGTCCAGCACCGATTCGACGGTCCGAACCTCGAAGCCGGCGACCTCGCCGTCCAGGTTCAGCGGGGTGTAGTCGGCCGGAAGGCGCACGTCGAACACCTGCACGGTCTCGATCATCAGGCCTTCGGCCACCATGCGCTGCATGCGCAGGCGCGCGCCGCGCACCAGCGCCAGGCCGGTCAGCCGCAGGCCGGCCTCCTCGTGCGCTTCACGCGCGAGCGCCAGCAGGTCGCTTTCACCGGCGGCGATCATGCCGCCGGCCAGATTGTCCCAGCGGTCCGGGTCGCTCAGCTTGTGCGGCGCGCGCCGCGCCGTAACCATCGATCCGTCCGGCCGGAACGCGTTCAGCTGCACCGAGCGGGTCTCGATGCCGAGCGGGCGGCAGGCCGCGCGCTCGATGGTGCCGACCACGCGCCCGGTCTGGCTGTAAACGTCCAGCTGCTCCGATCGCCATTCGCGCACGATCCCGGCCTCGTGCAGCCGGCGCGCCGCCGACTCCAGCGCCAGCGAGCATGCGCGCGGGCCGCCGGGACCGGGCGGGAGCAACAGGCGGCCGCCATCGAGTTCGAACGGGGAGGGCGCCTGCGCCAGCCGCTGCGCGGTGTGCGGATCGAGCCATCCGCAGCGCTCGCCATCCAGCACCAGGGGCATCCAGTGCGCCGGCACGGATTGGCGGGCGTGCGGCTCGCAGGAGCGCCACAGGCGATCGATGCGGGCCCGCAGCGAGGCGCTCAGACCGGGTCCTCCGGCCGCAAGTGGGGAAACAGGATCACATCGCGAATGCTGGGCACGTCCGCCAGCAGCATCACGAAGCGGTCCACGCCGATTCCGCAGCCGGCCGCCGGCGGCATTCCATATTCGAGCGCGCGCACGTAGTCGGCGTCGTAGTACATCGCTTCCTCGTCACCGGCCTGCTTGGCCTCGGCCTGCCGGCGGAACCGCTCAGCCTGGTCCTCCGGGTCGTTCAGCTCGGAAAAGCCGTTGGCCGTCTCGCGGCCTGCGATGAACAGTTCGAAGCGCTCGGCGATGCCCGGCCGCTGATCGGAGGCGCGCGCCAGCGGCGACACCTCGACCGGGTAGTCGATGATGAACGTCGGTTGAACCAGCTTCGCCTCGGCCACCTGCTCGAACAGGGTGAGCTGCAGGCTGCCTGTGCCGGCGCCGGCCGCCGGCTCGGCGCCCAGACGCTCCAGCTCCGGGTGCAGCCAGCGCGGATCGGCCAGTTGAGCCGGCGTGGTGTCCGGCCGGTGGCGCCGGATCGCCTCGACGATGGTCAACCGCTCGAACGGCGGCGCCAGATCGATCGACTGGCCCTGGTAGCCGAGGGTGGCCGAACCGGTTGCGGCCACTGCGGTCCGGCGCAGCAGGTCCTCGGTGAATTCCATCATCCACCGCACGTCCTGGTAGGCCGCATAGAACTCGAGCATCGTGAACTCCGGGTTGTGCCGCGGGCTGATGCCTTCGTTGCGGAAATTGCGGTTGATCTCGAACACGCGCTCGAGGCCGCCCACCACCAGGCGCTTCAGGAACAGCTCGGGCGCGATCCGCAGGAACATGTCGACGTCGAGCGCGTGATGGTGCGTGACGAACGGTCGCGCGGCGGCGCCTCCCGGTATCAGCTGCAGCATCGGGGTCTCGACCTCAACGAAACCCTGTTCGGTCATCAGACGCCGGAGCTCGGCCACCGCTCTGGAGCGGATCTGGAACGCCCGCCGGGTCGATTCGTTCACGATCAGGTCGACGTAGCGCTGGCGGTAGCGCGTTTCCTGGTCGGCCAGACCGTGGAACTTGTCGGGCAGCGGCCGCAGCGCCTTGGCCAGCAGCCGCAGCTCCTGGCAGCGCACCGACAACTCGCCGCGGTTGGTGCGAAACAGCACGCCGCGCGCGGCCGCAATGTCGCCGATATCCCAGTGGCGGAAAGCCTCGTGCGCTTCGGTGCCCGCGTCGGCGTCGGTCACAAAGAACTGGATCCGTCCCGATCCGTCCTGCACGGTCGCAAAGCTCACCTTGCCCTGCAGGCGCCGCAGCATCAGGCGGCCGGCCACCGCGACCGGCACCGGCGTGCGCTCCAGGTCCTCTCGGCTCGAATGCTCGTAGCGCGCGTGCAGATCGGCCGCGGTGTCGGTGCGGACGAAATCGTTCGGATAGGCCGGCCCGGCCTGGCGCAGGCGCGCCAGCTTGGCGCGGCGTTCGGCCAGGATCGGGTTGAGCGATTCGGCGTCGTGCGGATTCGGGTCGGACATGGAATCGGTCATACGCCCTGTTTCAGGCTGGCGGTGATGAAGTCGTCCAGATCGCCGTCCAGCACCGCCTGCGTGTTGCCGACCTCCACGTTGGTGCGCAGGTCCTTGATGCGCGACTGGTCAAGGACGTAGGACCGGATCTGGTGGCCCCAGCCGACGTCGGTCTTGGACTCCTCGAGCTTGGTCTGCTCGGCCAGCCGCTTGCGCATCTCCAGCTCGAAGAGGCGCGACTTGAGCATGGCCATGCACTCGGCCCGGTTGCGGTGCTGCGAGCGGTCGTTCTGACTCTGCACCACGATCCCGGTCGGAAGATGGGTGATCCGCACCGCCGATTCGGTCTTGTTCACATGCTGGCCGCCCGCGCCCGAGGCCCGGTACACGTCGATGCGCAGGTCGGCCGGGTTGATCTCGACCTCCACCGTGTCGTCGACCTCCGGGTAGACGAACACGCTGGCAAACGACGTGTGGCGGCGTGCGTTCGAGTCGAACGGCGATTTGCGCACCAGCCGGTGCACGCCGGTCTCGGTGCGCATCATCCCGTACGCGTACGACCCGCTCATCTTGATGGTGGCGCTCTTGATGCCGGCGACCTCGCCGGCCGATTCCTCGAGCACCTCGGCCTTGAACCCCTTGCGCTCGGCGTAGCGCAGGTACATCCGTTCCAGCATCGAGGCCCAGTCCTGCGCCTCGGTACCGCCCGCTCCGGCCTGGATATCCAGGAAGCAGTTATTCGGGTCCAGCGGGTTGTGGAACATCCGCTGAAACTCCAGGTCGGCGATCTGCCGTCCCAGCGCGGTGACGTCGGTGTCGATCGTCCTTAGCGCCGCACCGTCCTGGTCGGCGCGCGACAGCTCGAACAGCTCGGCCGCATCGCCCAGGTCGCGATCCAGCCGCCCCATGCGGTCGACCACATCCTCCAGCGTCTTTTTCTCCCGTCCGAGATCCTGCGCCCGTCTCGGGTCGTCCCAGATGTTCGGCTGCTCGAGCGCCGCGGCCACCTCGGTCAGGCGTTGCTGCTTGGTATCGACGTCAAAGATACCTCCGCAGATCGGTCAGCCGCCGGCGAAGGTCGGCCAGGGTTGCGGCGGTCTGGTTCAGCTGTTCGGCATCCATGAGCGGGTCCATCCCAAACCGTTGATTATCGCCGAAGACGAGCGGACTTACGCCGCGGCGCCGACGATCTGCAGGCGTATCCGCCGCAGCCCGCGGAACGTGTCGAATTTCAGGTGATACGCCAGGCGCGCCCGCGCCGGCAGCGATTCGGCCTGCCCGAACCAGATGGCCGGCAGGCGCGCCCGACCCAGGCCCAGCGTCAGCTGCAGGTGCCTGTCCTGCACCAGGCGCTGCTCCAGCACTTCGAACTCGTTGGCGAACAGGGGTTCGGCAAAGCCCTGGCCCCAGACGATGGTCTCGATCGCATCGACCAGATCGGGCCCGATTTCGGCCGCGGTCAGGGCGCCGTCGACCGTCAGCGAACGCGTGAACAGGGCCGGATCGGCGCTTGCGCGCATGGCCGCCTCGAAGGCATCGGTGAAGGCCGCCAGGTGCTCACGCTGCAGACTCAGGCCGGCGGCCATCGCATGGCCACCGAAGCGTTCGATCAGGTCGGGCCGGCTCTTGGTGACCCGGTCCAGCGTGTCGCGCAGGTGCACCCCTTCGATGGACCGTCCGGAGCCGCGCAGCATCCCGCCGTCGGCCGCGGCGAAGGCGATCGTGGGCCGGTGGTACCGGTCCTTCACGCGCGAGGCCACCAGCCCGACCACACCCTGGTGCCATTGCGGGTTGAAGAGCACGATCGAACGCCGTTGCTCGAACCCGGCCGGGTCGATCCCGTCGATCGCATCGAGCTGCATCCTGGCCTCGATCTGGCGCCGCTCCTGGTTCAACCGGTCCAGCTGCTGCGCCAGCTCGAGCGCGCGGTCCGGATCGTCGCAGATGAGGCACTCGATGCCGACCGTCATGTCGGTCAGGCGGCCCGCCGCGTTGATCCGCGGCCCGATCGAAAAGCCCAGGTCCTCGGCGCGTGCCCGCTGGGAACCGCGGCCGGCGACCTGGAACAGCGCGGCCAGGCCCGGCTGCAGGCGCCCTTGCCGGATGTTGTGCAGCCCCGCGGTCACCAGCGCCCGGTTGTTGCCGTCCAGCCGGACCAGGTCGGCCACCGTTCCGAGCGCGACCAGGTCGAGCAGCCGGTTCAGGCGCGGCTGCGTGGCCTGATCGAAGCGCCCACGGCCGCGCAGCTCCGCCCGCAGCGCGGTGAGCACATAGAACATCACGCCGACGCCGGCCAGATTCTTGGATGGAAAGGTGCAGCCGGGCTGATTCGGATTGACGATCGCGCGCGCCGGCGGCAGCCGCTCGCCCGGCAGGTGGTGGTCCGTGATCACCACGCCGATTCCCAGGGCGTTGGCACGTTCCACGCCCTCGACGCTGGCCACTCCGTTGTCGACCGTGATGATCCAGTCCGGCCGGCGCGTGGCCGCCAGCTCGACCAGCTCGGGGGTCAGGCCGTATCCGAATTCGAAGCGGTTGGGCACCAGGAAGTCGACGTCGGCACCCAGCGCCCGCAGGCCCCGCAGGCCCACCGCGCACGCGGTGGCGCCGTCGCAGTCGTAGTCGGCCACGATCAGCATGCGCTGATGCCGCTCGATCGCATCGGCCAGCAGCACCGCGGCCTGCTGACACTGGGCCAGCAGTGCCGGGGCGTGCATGTCCGCCACCACCGGCTCCAGCTGCGCGGCCGACTCGATTCCGCGCGCCGCCAGCGCGCGCGCCAGCGGTGCCGGCAGGCCGGCGGCAGCCAGCCGCGCTGCGATCGCGCTGTCGTGCGGACGCTCGATCGTGCGGATCGGCATCAAGGCGCCGGCTCCAGCAGACACTCGGTGAGCGCGTGGCGCCGCCACGGCAGCCGGGACGGGGTGCGATCGAGGACGAAGGTGACGGCGCTGCGGCGGCCGCAGGCCACCAGTTCGATGCGGCCGTCCGACCTCGCGCCAGCAGACTGCAACAGCGCCTCGACGTTCGAATCGAGCCGCGCCCAGGCCGCGCTCCAGGTGCACCAGTCGCGGCGCCAGTATGGCTCGAACAGGTGCGGCCAGACGGTCAGCGAATCGGCCGGCGCGCCGCCGTTCGGCTGCGGCCGCGCCGCCTGCTGCCAGCCCAGGACGACCGGATCGTCGCTATCGACGCGCGCGAAGCGGGATGGATCGAGCGGGCGCCAGCTGCCGCCGCCGTGCAGCCACAGCCCGTTGGCGGCCTGCTGGCCGCGCGCCTCGCGTTCGCGGCTGACGCGGCTCGCATGCCAGCGCATCTGGACCTCGTTCAGCAGCCGGCGCCATTGCGAGGCCTGCGGACCCTGCGGCAGGCGCGCCTCGACCGACGCGCCCAGCGCGGCCGGCAGCGCCGTGGTGCGCAGGTCCCAGGCGGGCTGCGTGAACAGGTACCAGTGCGCGCCCGCGCGCCGCAGTTCGGCGCCGTGGTTGCGCGCGCCGTCGGCGGCCTCGTCGAACAACGCGCGACTCTCCGGGTCGGCCAGGGGCGGATCGATGGGGACCAGCACGGTGCGCTCGGGCTCGAGGCTCAGATGAACCGGATCACAGAACCAGGTGCTGGCGCCCGGCGCGTTGGCGTCGATCGGCCCGCCGGCGGCGCGCCATGCGAACGCGGCTGCCGCGGGCGGGTCGCCCGGCACCCGGAAGGCGCGAACCAGCCAATCCAGGTGGGCGGCCCCATCGGCCCAGCGTGCATCGAGCACCTGCGCGGCCCGGCGCGCGCGGGTCAGCCGGTGCGCCAGGCGATCGGGAACGAAGCCCGGCCCGACCTGGTCCCACTCCGCCTCGAAGATCAGTGCGCCCGGCACGAGCAGCACATCGGTCATCCGCCTTGCCTCGCGTTCCCCGTCCCTTTGCGGCCGGGAAGGGTCGATCGATGCCTGGCCCGGATTGTACGGAGCCGTCGGTTGGCTAGAATCGATGATGCCTTCCCGTCCATCCGGTCGATCTTGAGCATCCCCTTCGAAATTCGGATCGGCCTGCGCTACACGCGAGCCGGCCGCCGCGCGCGCCGGCGCAACGCGTTCATTTCCTTCATTTCCGCGATCTCGATCGGAGGCATCGCGCTCGGGGTGACCGCGCTGATCGTGGTTCTGAGCGTGATGAACGGGTTTCAGCGCGAGGTGCGCGATCGGATGCTGTCGGTGATCCCGCATGTCCAGATCGAGTCCATCGACGGAGCGCTGAGCGACTGGGTCGCGGTGGCGCGCCGGGCCGCCGGCGATCCCGAGGTGGTGGCGACGGCCCCGCTGGCGCAGGCGCAGGCGATGCTGGTGCGCGGCGATGCGGTGCGCGGCGCGCTGATTTCCGGGATCGATCCGGCGCAGGAACCGGGCGTGTCGGAGATCGCGCAGCAGCTGCAGGGCGCGCCGATCGATGCGTTGGCGCCGGGCCAGTTCGGAATCATCCTGGGGCGCGAGCTGGCGCACGCGTTGGGCGTCGACGTCGGAGACAAGGTGACGCTGGTCGCCCCCGAGGGCAATCTGACCCCCGCCGGGATGATTCCGCGGCTGAAGCAGTTTCGCGTGATCGCGACCTTCAGCTCGGGCCATTACGAGTTCGACAGCGCGCTGGCGCTGGTGAACCTGGCGGACGCCGAACGGGTGTTCAGACTGCCGGGGCCGACCTCGGTGCGGCTGCGCCTGCGCGACATGCAGCAGGCGCCGCAGGTGGCGCAACGCCTGGCGCGCGAACTCGGATCGCAGGTGATGGTGCGCGACTGGTCCAGCGTGAACCGCACCTGGTTCGCTGCCACCCAGATCGAGAAGCGGATGATGTTCCTGATCCTGGCGCTGATCGTCGCGGTGGCGGCATTCAACCTGGTTTCGACGCTGGTGATGACGGTCACCGAGAAGCACGCCGACATCGCGATCCTGCGCACGCTGGGAGCCAGCCCTGGGAGCGTGATGGCGATTTTCATGATCCAGGGCGCGCTGGTCGGCTTCCTCGGCGTGGGCCTCGGCGTCACGGGGGGCCTGCTGCTGGCGACCCACCTGGAGACGATCGTCCCGATCATCGAGCATGCCTTCGGGATCCATTTCCTGGACCCGTCGATCTACTTCATCAGCGAGCTGCCCTCGGATCCGCGCGCTTCCGACATCGTTCCGATCTGCGTGATCTCGCTCGCACTGTCGTTCGTGGCCACGCTGTATCCGAGCTTGCGCGCATCGCGCATCCGCCCGGCCGAGGCACTGCGCTATGACTGAGACGATCCGTGCCGCCGGCGTCTGCAAGGCCTACCGCGAAGGCGGCCTGGCCGTCGAGGTGTTGAAGGGGGTCGACCTGGAGGTTCGCGCCGGCGAGGTGGTTGCGGTGGTCGGTGCCTCCGGATCCGGCAAAAGCACGCTGCTGCACTGTCTGGGGGGCCTGGATTCGATCGATGCGGGATCGGTCGCCATCGGCGGCCAGCCGCTGTCGTCGCTGAGCGAGGCGGAGCGGGGGCGATTGCGCAATCGGCAGCTCGGCTTCGTCTACCAGTTCCACCATCTGCTACCGGAGTTCACCGCGCTGGACAACGTCTGCATGCCGCTGATGATCCGGCGCATGCCGCTGGCGCAGGCCCGCACCCGCGCGGCCGAGGTGCTGCAGGCGGTGGGCCTGGCGGGCCGGCTGGCCCATCATCCGAGCGAGCTGTCCGGCGGCGAACGACAGAGAACGGCGATCGCGCGCGCGCTGGTCGGCACGCCGGTGTGCGTGCTGGCCGACGAGCCCACCGGCAACCTGGACCGCGACACGGCTCGCACGGTGTTCGACGTGCTGCTGGACGCGGCGCGCCGTTGCGGCGCCGCGGTTCTGATCGCCACCCATGATCCGGGGCTTTCCGGCCGATGCGACCGGGTGATGCGCCTGAGCGACGGGCGTTTGCAGGCCGAACGAGCGGGCGCTTGACCGCAGCGAACATCACCCCATGACTGCCGCCGGCGGGCGGTACAAGGACGGCGTGATGCGCCTAGACTTCGAGATCCATGTGGATCGATAGTCATTGCCATCTGGACGCCGAGGAGTTCGACGCCGACCGCGAGCAGGTCGTTGAACGCGCGCGCAGCGCCGGGGTCCGGATGATGGTGATTCCGGCGGTCGAGGCCGCCACGTTCGGGCGAGCCGGGCAGATCGCGCGCCGCTTCGGCTTCGGTTACGCGCTCGGGATCCATCCGCTGTACCTGGCGCACTCGCAGGACGAGGACCTGGACCGTCTCTCGGAGGCGGTGCGGGCGGCCCAGATCGATCCGAATTTCGTCGGCATCGGCGAAATCGGGCTCGACTTCGTCGAGGGTTCGCCGGACGCCGCGCGCCAGGAGCATTTTTACCAGGCACAGCTTCGAATCGCGCGCTCCTGGTCGTTGCCGGTCATCGTGCACGTGCGCCGTTCGGCCGACCGCCTGCTGAAATACCTGCGGCGCATCGAAGTGCCTGGCGGGATCGCGCACGCGTTCAATGGCTCCGAGCAGCAGGCGCGCGAATTCGTCGCGTGCGGGTTCCGGCTCGGCTTCGGCGGCTCCGCCAGCTTCAGCGGGTCGCTGCGGATCCGGCGCCATGCGGCCGAAGTGCCCGAAACGGCGCTCGTTCTGGAGACCGATGCGCCCGATATCGCGCCGCAGTGGCTGCATTCGGGTGCCGGGCGTCCGCGCAACGAACCGGCCGAGCTTGCCCGCATCGGCGCCGTGATCGCCCAGCTTCGCGCGATCACGCCTGAGCAGCTGGCGCAGATCAGCCGGCGCAACGTGCTGGATGCTCTTCCCCGTCTGCTCGCATTGAACCCTTAAGCCCGTTCGCATGGCCGGGAGCGCTTCCCGATGGGCGCTTTCTGATGGTTCCCGTGCTGGCCGCCTTCGTGGCTGCCGTTGCATGCCTTCAACAGGCCGGCGAGCTGCCTTCGCAGCGCGCGATGGCCGCGCTGCTGGCGGCGGCGCTGCTGCTGGCGGCGGGCGCCTGGGCGATACGGGGCTCGCGCGCGACCGCCGCGCGCATGGCCGCCTGCGCGGCAGCGGCGCTGCTCGGCCTGGACTACGCCGCCTGGGTCGCGCATCAGCGCCTGGGCGACCAGCTGAGCTTCGCCGACGAAGGCCGCGACATCGTCGTCACCGGAATCGTGGCCGGACTGCCCAGCCGCCTCGAACAGGGTGTCCGCTTTCCGTTCGAGGTCGAACAGGTCGAGCAGCCGCCGGTGCACGTTCCGCCGCTGATCATGCTGTCCTGGTACCAGAATCCCGACGGCGTGCGGCCGGCCCAGCGGTGGCGGCTCACCGTGAAGCTGCGCCGTCCCCACGGCACGTTCAACCCGGCCGGCTTCGACTCCGAGCTGTGGCTGCTCGAACAGGGCGTCCGGGCCGTCGGGACCGTCCGCGACGGTGCCCGCCAGACGCCGCCGGTGCGCCTGCAGGAGGCGGTCTGGCGATTCAACCCGATGGTCGACCGGGCCCGCGACGCGTTGCGCGCGCGCCTGCAGGGGCTGCTTCAGCAGCGGCGCTACGCCGGAGTGATCATCGCGCTGGTGATGGGGGACCAGGGGCTGATCGCCCAGTCGGACTGGACGCTGTTCAACCGCACCGGGATCTCGCACCTGGTCAGCATCTCCGGGCTTCACATCACGATGATTGCCGCACTGGTGGCGCTTGCCGCGGGAGCCGCGTGGCGCGCCTCGCCCCGCCTGCTGGCCGTGGCACCGGCCCAGACCGTGCGCGCGATCGCCGGCACGCTGGGCGGACTCGGCTACTGCCTGCTGGCCGGATGGGGCGTTCCGGCCCAGCGCACTTTCGTAATGCTGGCGACCGTTGCGGTGGCGCTGCTGCTGCGCGTGCAGCTGGGCGCCGCCTCGATACTGGCCAGCGCGGCGGCCGCGGTCTGCCTGTGGGATCCGTGGGCGGTGACGGCCACCGGCTTCTGGCTGTCGTTCGGGGCGGTCGCCTCGATCTTCCTGGTCTGCCATGGCCGGATCGCGGCGCCTGGACGCACGTCGCCGGGACGTGTGCTGCACGAGGCAACGCGTATCCAGGCCGCGGTGACGATCGGGCTGATTCCGCTGACGCTGGTGCTCTTCCAGCAGGTGTCGTTGATATCGCCGCTCGCCAACGCAGTCGCGATTCCGCTGGTGAGCTACCTGGTCACTCCGCTCGCGCTGCTGGGCGCGCTCGCCTGTTGCCTGGGTGCACCGCTGCAGCCGCTGGCGGGCCTGCTGCTGCAGGCCTCGCACGGGCTGTTCGAACTGCTGGCCATCGCGCTGAACTGGCTGGCGCAGCTGCCGTACGCGTGGATCGCCTTCGCGGCGCCTCCGGCGTGGTCGATCGCGGTGTCCGCCATCGGCATCGTGTGGCTGCTGGCACCGGCCGGCTGGCCGGCCCGCTGGGTGGGCGCCGCGTGGCTGGTGCCCGCGTTCGTGATGCCTCCGGAGCGGCCCGGGCCGGACGCCCTGTGGCTGACCGCGCTCGACGTGGGGCAGGGCATGGCGCTGGTGCTGGAAACCGTCGACCGGACGCTGGTGTTCGACACCGGCCCGAAGGTTTCGGAGCAGGCCGACGCCGGCTCGCGCATCATCGTGCCCTACCTGCGTGCGCGCGGTATCGATCGGGTGGATGTGCTGGTGGTATCGCACCTGGACTCGGATCACTCGGGCGGCGCCCGGTCGCTGATCGATGCGATCCCGGTCAAGCGCGTGTTGACCTCGGTCGACTCCGGCCTGCCGATGCTGCAGTCGGCGCGTGACGTGCAGCGGTGCGAGGCCGGGCAACGCGCGCAGGTGGGCCCGCTCGAGCTGAGCGTGCTGAATCCGCCCGCGTGGCTGTACGAGCGGCCCAAGGCCACCACCAACTCGCGCAGCTGCGTGGTGATGGCCGCGCTGGGCGACATCCGGGTGCTGCTGACCGGGGACGTTCCGGCGCGCGAGGAGGCCGGCATGGTGGCCGCGTTCGGCGATCGGCTGCAGGCCCAGCTGATGGTGGCTCCGCACCACGGCAGCAAGACGTCCTCCAGCGAAACGCTGATCGGCGCCGTGCGGCCGCGCTGGGTCTCGGTTCAGGCCGGATATCGCAGCCGTTTCGGCCATCCGCATCCGGAGGTGGTGGCGCGTTACGCGCGCCACGGCGCCCGGCTGGTCCGCAGCGACTGGAGCGGGGCGGCCCGGTGGCGCTTCGACGCCGACGGATCGGCACGCCTCGAGCAGTGGCGGTTCGACCATGCGCGCTACTGGCTCAACCAGCCGGGCGAGTGGGTACACTCGGACCTCCAAGGCGACGAGCCCGAGCAATGAGCACACGACGTTGGGGCGAGGTCCATTGCCTGAATCGGGTCGGGTTTCACACGATGCGGTATTCGGAGTGGGGCGCCCCCGACAACCCGCGCGTGCTGGTCTGCGTGCATGGCCTGACCCGCGTGGGCGAGGACTTTGCCCGGCTCGCCGACGACTTGAGCGACCGCTACCGCGTTGTTTGCCCGGATGTGGTCGGACGCGGGCGCAGCGACTGGCTGCCGGAACCGAAACTGTATGGCCTGCCTCAGTACGCCTTCGACATGACGACGCTGATCGCACGGCTGAACGTGGACCGCGTCGACTGGCTCGGGACGTCGATGGGGGGCCTGATCGGCCTTTCGGTAGCGGGGCAGCCGAACGCGCCGGTCGGACGCCTGATACTGAACGACATCGGGCCCCGGATGCAGCTGGAGGCGTTGACGCGCATCGCCGACTACGTGGGCCGGCCCGGCCGTTTCGACAGCCTCGAGCAGGCCACCGCCTACGTGCGATCGATCTCGGCCGGCTTCGGGCTGCGCAGCCCGGAGCAGTGGCGCGAGCTCACGGAGTCGGTGGTTCACTTCGACGGAACACAATGGGCGTTTCACTACGACCCGGCGATCGCCGAGACGCTGAAGGACACCTCGGCCCAGTCCAATGCGCTGGCCGAGGCCAAGCTGTGGCAGCTGTACGACGCGGTGCGCGGCCCCGTGCTGCTCGTGCGGGGAGCCGAATCGGACCTGTTGCCGCGCGATGCGGCGCTCGAGATGACGCAGCGCGGTCCTCGCGCCGAACTGGTCGAGATTCCGGGGGTCGGGCACGCGCCGATGTTCTTCGACGCCGATCAGATTGCGATCGTGCGGCGCTTCCTGCTGGCGGACCGATAGGGGGTTGCGAGGCCCGCGGCGGGTTCAATCGCCCACGTGGATCTTCAGGTGCGGGGCCGGGTGCCCCTGCGACGACGTCGTCTCCTGTGTTGACAGGCCGCCGCTCCGGCGCCGCTCAGCCGGCCAGCGGGTCCTGCAGGTAAAAAGCGCTCAATAGCGAATACCACTCGGGAAAGGCGTCGCGCAGCCGGCGCGGCTCCACGAAGAAAGTCTCGCTGGAGACCGCGAAGAATTCGGCTGCGTCCTGCGCGGCGTACGGATCCAGCGGAAGGTGCGCGTAGTACGCGTCCGCCTGGCTGGATTCGGGGTCCACGTCGCCGGGCAACTCCAGCTCGACCAGGTCGACCGCGGCGCTGAAGCGCTGGTAGGCATCCTCCAGCACGCGGCGCCAGCGGTGCGGGTCGAGCTGGCCGTGCAGCCGCCGGTCCAGCGGCGGCAGCCCGTCGGCTTCGCCGTCCAGCAGGTCGAGTTTGTGCGCGAACTCGTGAATCACCACGTTGAAGGCGGCCTGTCCGACCGTCGGCTCCGCGTCGTCCTGGCGCCACGACACGATCACGGGGCCGCCTTGCCACGCTTCGCCGGAAGCGGTTTCCTCGAACTCGTGCACCAGCCCCGCCTCGTCCTGCACGCGCCGTCGGGCCACGTACTCGGACGGATACACGACGATTCCGCTCCAGCCCCGATACCAGTCGATTCCGAGCTTCAATATCGGCAGGCAGGCCTGCGCGGCGATCGTGACCTGGATCGGCGCCGTCAGCTCGAGGCCGCCGGCCCCGGTCATCACCTTGGTGCCCAGCAAACGGCCGCACAGTTCGCGCAGTCCCGCGCCGGTCGCCGCAAGGGGTTTCAGGAACGCCAACTCGCCCAGCACCTGCTCCCAGAGTGGAGCCGGGATGTCGACCACGCCGGAGTTGAGCGGATTGAGCAGGCGACCGAGCATGCCCCATTGTGCCCGAGCCGCCTTCGCCTACGGCCAAGGCGCCTCGGCCGAGGCAGGCGCGGTGCATAATCGACCGCTCCCTGGAGCTCGTGGTGTGACGCAACCTCAGCAGCAGCCGCAACGCCCGCCCGAGGCGGGTCCGGCGCTGGATGCGGCCGGCGCGCGGGTACTGATCTTTCCGCTGTACGAGGGCCGGCTTCTGCGCACCGGAGAGCCGTTCGCCGACCATGCCGACGGCGTTGCGCAGATCGTGCGATCCATCCGGGAAGACCCCGATCTGCTGGCGACCGCGTACCTGTTCGGTGCGCACGACGTTCTGCGCGACGCCGACGATTGGATTCGCAGTCGCGCTGGCGCCGCGGTCGCGGTCCTGGTGGGCGACCTGCGACAGCTGATGCAGTTGTCGGACAGCGTGCGGGCCCGCCGGGCCGGGGCTGCCGACGCCGAGCGGCACAAGCCGCAGGCCGAAGCGCTGCGCCGCATGCTGCTGGCGATGGTCAACGACCCGCGCGTGGTCGTGCTGCGCCTGGCTTCGCGCCTGCAGACGTTGCGGTTCCTGGTCCGCGCGACGGTCCATGCCGACGCCGGGGCGATCGCCCGTGAAACGGCCGCGCTGCTGGTGCCGCTCGCCAACCGCCTGGGCATAGGGCAGCTGAAGTGGGAGCTCGAGGATCTGTCGTTCCGGCTGCTGGAGCCGCAGACCTACCTGGGCATCGGGCGCCAGCTGGAGCAAAGCCGAGGCCAACGCGAGCGCACGGTGCGGGAGGCGGCCGACCGGCTGCGCCGCCTGCTGGGCCAGGCCGGCGTGCCGGCCGAAGTGAGCGGGCGTCCCAAGCACATCGCCAGCATTCACCAGAAAATGGTCGACAAGCACCTGTCGATCGAGCAGGTGCACGATCTGCTGGCGCTGCGCGTGATCGTCGAGAAGGTCGCCGGCTGCTACGAGGCGCTTTCGGTGATCCATTCGGGCTGGACGCCGATCGAAAGCGAGTACGACGACTACATCGCGAAGCCGAAGGCCAACGGCTACCAGTCGCTGCACACCGTGGTGCGGGACCCGGGCGGCCGTCCGATCGAGATCCAGATCCGCACGCGCCAGATGCATCAGAACGCCGAGCTGGGCGTGGCCGCGCACTGGCGCTACAAGGAGGGCCGGCGCGACGGAGCCGCCGAACACGACGAGCGCATCGCGTGGCTGCGCGGGCTTTTCGAATGGAACGCCGAAGCCACCGCGGCGCAGGCCGCTTCGGGCCCCGAATCGGTGGCGAAGAAGGCGTCCTTGGACTCCGGAGCCCCGGCGAAGGAGTCCGAGCGGGTCTACGCGATGACCCCGCAGGGGCGGGTGGTTGAGCTGCCGATGGGCGCCACCCCGATCGATTTCGCCTATCACGTGCACACCGAACTGGGACATCGTTGCCGCGGCGCCCGCGTGGACGGATCGCTGGTCGCCTTGAACACGCGCCTGCGCACCGGGCAGACGGTCGAGGTGATCGCGGCCCGCACCAGCGGCGGACCGAGCCGCGACTGGCTCAATGCGGAACTGGGGTTCCTGGCCAGCGCGCGCTCGCGGACCAAGGTGCGGCAGTGGTTCAACGCGATCGAGCACGAGCAGTCGGTCACCGCGGGCCGGGACGTGGTGGTGCGGGAGTTGCAGCGCCTGGGGCGCACCGCGGTTGGCCTGGAGGATCTGGCGCAACGGCTCGGGTTCGCCTCGACCGAGGAACTGTGCCTTGCGGTCTACCGCGAGGAGATCGGGCCGCACGCCATCGAGCAGGCGCTGTCGGGGGTGGCGCCCGCGCCCGAAGAGACCGGCATCGCCGCGCTGCAACGGCCGGTCAAGCCGACCCAGGGCCACGTGCTGGTGGTCGGGGTCGACGCGCTGCTGACCAGCCTGGCGCGCTGCTGCCGCCCGATTCCGCCGGACGAAATCATCGGTTTCGTCACGCGCGGACGCGGCGTATCGGTGCACCGCGCGGAATGCTCGAACGCGCGCGCGCTGACACGGCGCACTCCGGAGCGGGTGATCGACGTCGCCTGGGGTCCGGGCGGCGAGGGGTACCCGACCGAGGTGTTCGTGCTGGCGCAGGACCGTCCGGGGCTGCTGCGCGACATCTCGGAGGTGTTTGCGAGGGAGAAACTGAACGTGCTGGGCGTGAACACGCTGTCGCAACGCGGAGAGGCGCGGATGCAGTTCACCGTCCAGGTGCCGGACGCGGCGGCCACGCGCCGTACGCTGGCACAGATCGGGGAGGTGAAGGGGGTGGTGGTGGCGCGGCGGCGGTGAGGGAGGATCCGATGATTGACTCGCACCGACAACCGGCCGCCGTACGCCCTCACCCCCCACCCCTCTCCCGCACGCGGGAGAGGGGTGGTTCGTGCGTGAAACGGTCGGCGACCGTTTCACGAAGGATCAGAAGGGCGAAAGGTAGATGCGCGCGCGCCGGAACGGACCACGCCTGGCCCGGCCCAAGCGACTGATCAGCGACCACGCTCGCTGAACGGCCTGCTGCAGTCCCATCGGTCAGGCCCGGATGTCGGCCAGCTGCGCCGCCAGAAGATCGAAATGGCGCGCGTAGCGGCGATTCATTCCATCCAGCGACAGCCAGACGAGGAAGTCCGCGGTGTTGAAATCAGGATCCCAGGCCGGCTCGCCGCACACCCGGGCGCCGAGCCGCAGGTACCCCTTGATCAGCGGCGGTATCTCGAAACTGGCTGCGCGCGGGATCCGCTCGTGGGGAAAGGGCAGTCGCGGAAACACCCGGTACTCGGAGCCGGCCAGGTAGGGCTGCAGTTCGTCGCGCAGGCGCGCTGCCCGCATCCCGCCGTCGGCCAGCGGCGCGCTGGCGCATCCGATCAGGTGGCGGTAGCCGGCCGCCTTCATGTACTGGGCCAGCCCGGCCCACAGCAGCAGAATGGCGCTGCCGGTGCGGTAGTCCGCATGCACGCACGAGCGGCCCACCTCGATCAGCGAGACGCGAAGGTGCGTCAGGCGCGACAGGTCGAACTCGCCCTCGGAGTACAGCTTGCCCAGCGCGCGCGCCTTGTGCGGCGGCAGGATCCGGTAGGTTCCCACCACCCGCGAGCTGTCGACGTCGCGCACGATCAGGTGGTCGCAGAACGGATCGAACTCGTCCTGGTCGATGGCGTCGTCGGTCTGGACCAAACGGGCGCCCATCTCCTGCGCGAACACCTCGTAGCGCAGGCGCTGGGCGTCTTCGATGTCGCCGGGACCGCGCGCCAGCCCCACCGAAAGGCGCAACTCGCGCGGGAATTTGTCGTGACCTGCGTCGAGCTCGAGCAGCTCGGGGCGTTGCACATCGCGACCAGACATCGTCGTTTCCCCCGTGGGTTTGCGGGACTCTAGACGAGCACCTTGTCGGATTCGTGAAGGGTTCATGGCACCAGCGTGACAAGCAGATTCTAAGCCTCGTGTAATATCGCTGACCAGCCGCAGGCGCAGGCGCGTAGCTCAGCTGGTTAGAGCACCACCTTGACATGGTGGGGGTCGTTGGTTCGAATCCAATCGCGCCTACCACATTCACGACATGCCTCTGATTTCCCTTCCCGACGGCTCGCAACGCCGATTCGATCGCGCGGTCACGGTGGCCGAAATCGCGACCTCGATCGGACCGGGGTTGAGCAAGGCGGCTCTGGCGGGCCGGGTCGACGGCCGCCTGGTCGATACGTCGTTTCTGGTGGACCACGATGCCGGCGTAACGATCGTCACGGACCGCGATCCGGACGGTCTCGAAATCATCCGGCACTCGACGGCGCACCTGCTCGCCTATGCGGTCAAGGAACTGTTTCCGGACGCTCAAGTGACGATCGGCCCGGTGATCGAGAACGGTTTCTATTACGACATCGCCTGCAAGCGGCCGTTCACGCCGGAGGACCTGCAGGCAATCGAACGCAAGATGGGCGAGCTGGCCGCGCTGGACGAGCCGGTGCAGCGCGAGGTGTGGCAGCGGGAGGAGGCCGTGCGCTTCTTCGAGTCGATCGGCGAACGCTACAAGGCGGAGATCGTGGCTTCGATTCCGTCAGCGGAGCCGATCTCGCTGTATCGCGAGGGCCGCTTCATCGACCTGTGCCGCGGTCCGCACGTGCCGTCGACCGGGCGCCTGAAGGTGTTCAAGCTCACCAAGGTGGCCGGGGCCTACTGGCGGGGCGACAGCCGCAACGAGATGCTGCAGCGGATCTACGGCACCGCGTGGGCGCGCAAGGAGGAGCTGGACGCCTACCTGCACCAGCTGGAGGAGGCCGAGAAGCGGGATCACCGGCGCCTGGGCCGCGAGCTGGACCTGTTTCACATGCAGGAAGAGGCTCCGGGCCTGGTGTTCTGGCACCCGAAAGGCTGGACGGTCTGGCAGCAGGTCGAGCAATACATGCGCCAGGTGTACCGGGACAACGGCTACCTGGAGGTGAAGGGCCCGCAGCTGCTGCACCGCAGCCTGTGGGAGAAGACGGGTCACTGGGAAAACTTCCGCGAGAACATGTTCACGACGGAATCCGAGAACCGGCACTACGCGCTCAAGCCGATGAACTGTCCAGGTCACATCCAGATCTACAAGTCGGATCTGCGCTCGTACCGCGACCTGCCGCTGCGCTACGGAGAGTTCGGCCAGTGTCATCGCAACGAGGCCTCGGGCGCGCTGCACGGGATCATGCGGGTGCGCGGGTTCACGCAGGACGATGGCCACATCTTCTGCTCCGAGGACCAGATCCTGCCGGAATGCGTCGCTTACACCGCGCTGCTGCAGCGCGTGTACCGCGACTTCGGCTTCGACGACATCCAGTACAAGATCGCGACCCGCCCGGAGCGCCGCATCGGCGCCGACGACCTGTGGGACAAGGCCGAGCAGGCGCTGATGCAGTCGCTGCGCCAGTCGGGCTGCCGGTTCGAAACCCTCCCGGGCGATGGCGCTTTCTACGGCCCGAAGATCGAATACCACCTGAAGGATTCGATCGGCCGGTCCTGGCAGTGCGGAACGATGCAGGTCGACTTCGCGATGCCCGACCGCCTGGGCGCCGAGTACGTGGCGGAGGACAATTCGCGGCGAGCTCCCGTGATGCTTCATCGTGCCATCCTGGGCTCGCTGGAGCGCTTTATCGGGATACTGATCGAGCACCACGCTGGTGCATTTCCAGCCTGGCTGGCGCCCGTGCAGGTGGTGGTGGCCAGCATCGCCGAGCACCAGCGGGACTACGCCGCGGCTACCGCCGAAGCGTTGAAAAAACAAGGATTTAGGGCCGGGTCCGATTTGCGGGACGACAAGATCGGTTATAAAATCCGCGGCCTTGCCCTGCAAAAGCTTCCTTATATCTGCGTGGTCGGAGACAAGGAGCTCGGGGCAGGAACGGTGGCCGTGCGGGCTCGCGGGGGAGTCGACCTGGGCGTGATGTCCCTGGAGGCGTTCTCGGAGCGCTTGCGGCTGGACGTCGAGCGGCGAGGCCAAGGCCAGATCGCGGCAGGGGCACGAGCGTCGGGCAAGTCGGAAGCGACGCAAGGAAGCTGAACCTGCAGCGCACTGGACGGGGCGGCCGGCTCGATATTTTTCAAGGAGGTTGCAACCATCGCTCAAGATCGTGCGCATCGACTCAACGGTGAGATCTCGGTTCCGGAAGTTCGATTGATCGGGGTGAACAGCGAACAGCTTGGAGTGGTCCGTACCGCGGACGCGCTGAAAATGGCCGAAGAGGCCGACGTGGATCTGGTGGAGATCGCCCCGACCGCAGTGCCGCCGGTGTGCCGGTTGATGGATTACGGGAAGTTCCGGTACGAGGAACAGAAAAAAGCCCACGAGGCGAAGCTCAAGCAGAAACAGATCCAGATCAAGGAAATCAAGTTCCGTCCCGCGACCGATGAGAACGATTACCTGACCAAGGTGAGAAAGCTCACGGCGTTCCTGGAAGAGGGTGACAAGGCGAAAGTGACGATGCGCTTCCGAGGGCGCGAGATGGCGCACCAGGAGCTGGGGTTGAAGGTGCTGGAGCGGGTCAAGGCGGACCTGGAGACGATCAGCCAGGTCGAGGCGATGCCCCGCCTCGAAGGGCGGCAGATGGTGATGGTGCTGTCGCCCAAGCGCAAGAAGTGATGACAAGTGTCGCAGGCAGTTGAAGTTCCGGCCCATGCGCCGGACGCCCGGCGGCATCGAATAAGTGGAGAAGTGTCATGCCGAAGATGAAGACCAAGAGAAGCGCCGCCAAGCGCTTCAAGGTCCGCGCGGGCGGATCGATCAAGCGCGGTCAGGCGTTCAAGCGCCACCTGTTGACCAAGAAGAGCACCAAGAACAAGCGCCACCTGCGCGGCGCGGTCGCGATTCACGCGGCCGACGCAGCCTCGGTGCGGCGCATGCTCCCGTACGCTTGAGGAGGGATCCATGCCCCGCGTGAAAAGAGGAGTGACGAGCCGCGCCCGCCACAAGAAAGTGCTGGCGCAGGCCAAGGGCTACACGCAGCGCCGCAGCAGCGTGTTCCGGGTCGCCAAAGAGGCGGTGATGAAGGCGGGCCAGTACGCCTACCGCGACCGGCGCCAGCGCAAGCGCGTATTCCGTTCGCTGTGGATTGCCCGCATCAACGCGGCGGTGCGCGAACACGACATGTCGTACAGTACCTTCATCGCCGGTCTGCGCCGCGCCGCGATCGACCTGGATCGCAAGGTGCTGGCCGACATGGCGGTGCTGGACAAGCCGGCGTTTGCGGCGATCGTGGACCGGGTCAAGTCGTTGCGCGCGTAGCGTTGCCCGCCTGCGCACCGCGCGCCGCGGCGGGCACGCCCGCGCTTTCTGGGCTCCGATGCAATCGATCGACGATCTGATCGCCGAAGCGCGCCACGCGTTCGCCTCGGCTGCGCGGCCGGCCGACCTGGAAAACGAGAAGGCGCGTTTTCTGGGCAAAACCGGCCTGCTGACCGAGCGGCTCAAGTCACTGGCGCGGCTGGATCCCGAGCAGCGCCGCGTCGAAGGCGCCCGCGTGAACGCCGCCAAGCAGGCGATCGAGCAGCTGCTGGAGCAGCGCCGGGCGGAACTCGCGGAGACGGCGCTTTCGGCCCAGCTGGCCCTGGACGCGATCGACGTCAGCCTGCCGGGCCGGATGCGCCGCCGCGGCGGCATCCACCCGGTGGTGCAGACCTGGATGCGGATCGAGGAAATCTTCCGCTCGATCGGCTTCGACGTGGCCGACGGCCCGGAAATCGAGACCGACTGGTACAACTTCACCGCGCTGAACAACCCCGAGAATCATCCGGCCCGTTCGATGCAGGACACGTTCTACGTGAATGCCACGGACCCGGACGGGCGGCCGCTGGTGCTGCGGACCCACACCTCGCCGATGCAGGTGCGCTACGCGCGCCAGCAGCAGGGACCGGTGCGCGTGATCGCGCTGGGGCGGACCTACCGGGTCGACAACGACGCCACCCATTCGCCGATGTTTCACCAGGTCGAGGGTCTGTGGCTCGACGAGGACATCAGCTTCGCCGACCTGAAGGGCGTGTACACCGACTTTCTTCGGCGCTTCTTCGAGACCGATGACCTGCAGCTGCGGTTTCGCCCCTCGTACTTTCCGTTCACCGAGCCGTCGGCCGAGATCGACATGCTGTTCACGGGCGGCGCGCTCGGTGGCCGCTGGCTCGAGATTTCGGGGGCGGGCCAGGTGCATCCGTCCGTGGTGCGCAATTTCGGATTCGATCCGGAACGCACGATGGGATTCGCGTTCGGCTCGGGGCTCGAACGGCTGGCGATGCTGCGCTACGGAGTCGACGACCTGAGGCAGTTCTTCGCAGGCGACCTGCGGTTCCTGAAGCAGTTCAACTAGGGCGGCTTGCACCCGTGCGAATTCCAGAGCAGTGGCTGCGCCAGTTCTGCGATCCACCGATCGACACGCAGGCGCTGGCCGAGCGGCTCACGATGGGCGGGCTCGAGGTCGAGTCGATCGAGCCGGTGGCCGCGCCGTTTTCGGGCGTCGTGGTCGCGCACGTGCTGCAGGTCGAGCCGCATCCGAATGCCGATCGCCTGAAGGTGTGCCGAGTCGACGTGGGCGCCGGCGAGCCGGCGCAGATCGTGTGCGGGGCGCCCAACGTCGCAGTGGGCCTGCGCGTGCCGTGCGCGCTGCCGGGGGCGGTGCTGCCCGGCGGGGCGGCGATCGGCGCCACGGCGGTGCGCGGGATCGATTCGGCGGGGATGCTGTGTTCGGCACGCGAGCTGGGTCTGTCCGACGATCACGGCGGCTTGCTGACGCTGCCACCGGACGCGCCCGTGGGCGAATCGGTGCGCCGGGTGCTTGGCCTGGATGAACAGTGCTTCGAGATCAAGCTCACGCCCAATCGCGGAGACTGCCTGAGCGTGTTGGGGGTGGCGCGCGAAGCCGCTGCGCTGACTGCCAGCGCGCTGCGGGCTCCGGCGCTTGCGCCGATGGCAGCGACCAGCCAGGAGCGACTGACGGTGCGGATCGAGGCTCCCGATCTGTGCGGGCGCTTCTGCGGGCGCGTGCTGCGGGGGCTGGATGCCCGCGCCCCGACCCCCGCGTGGATGCGCACCCGCCTGGAGCGCAGCGGCCTGCGCGCGGTTTCGGCGCTGGTCGACGTCTCCAATTACGTGATGCTCGAGCTGGGCCGGCCGACCCATGTGTTCGATCTTCAGGCGCTGCGTGGCGATCTGGTCGTGCGCTGGGCGCGCGCCGGCGAGCGGCTGCAACTGCTGAACGGCCGCCCGGTGGACCTGGATCAGCACATCGGCGTGATCGCCGACCAGCAGGGGGTGCAGTCCCTGGCCGGCATCATGGGCGGGGAGTCGACCGCCGTCACGCTGGACACGACCGACATCTATCTGGAGGCGGCCTTCTGGTGGCCGGAGGCGATACAGGGCCGTGCGCGGCGGCTGAACCTGACGAGCGAGGCAGCGCACCGCTTCGAGCGCGGCGTGGATTTCGCCAGCACGGTCGAGCACATCGAGGCGATCACCCGGATGATCGTCGAAATCTGCGGCACCAGCCGCACCCGGGTGGGCCCGGTGGACGATCAGGCGGTGAGGTTGCCGCCGCGCGAGGCGATCCGGATGCGCACGGCGCGCTGCCGCAAGGTGCTCGGCGTGCCGGTCGGCGACCAGGACATGGCGGCGGCCTTTTCCCGCCTTGGCTTCGCGTTTTCGCGCGCCGGCGATGCCTTCGTGGTGGTGCCGCCGTCGTTTCGATTCGATCTGCAGATCGAGGAAGATCTGATCGAAGAGGTGGCCAGGGTGTTCGGCTACCAACGCATTCCGGCCGATCCGCCCAGGGCGGCCGCGCGCATGGTGTCGGTTCCGGAGACCTGGCGCGCTTCGCACGAGCTGCGGCGCCGGATGGTGGACGCCGGCTACCAGGAGCTGATCAACTACTCGTTCGTCGATCCGGCCTGGGAGGCCGACTTCGGCCGGTCCGGCCGGCCGATTTCGGTCCTCAATCCGATTGCGGCGCACCTTTCGGTGATGCGCACCACGCTGTTCGGGGGCCTGGTGGCGATCCTCAAGCACAACCTGAACAACCAGGCCAGCCGCGCGCGCATCTTCGAGCTGGGCCGCGTGTTCCTGTCGGACCCTGGCCACCCCGACGGCCCATTGCAGGTGGCCGGGGTCGCCCAACCGGTGCTGCTGGGGGCGCTGGCCTACGGCAGCCTCGACGACGATCGGTGGGAAGGCGCGCCGCGCGACGCCGATTTCTACGATATGAAGGGCGACCTGGAACGCCTGATCAGCCCGCTGCAGGCGCGCTTCGAGGCGGCCACCCACCCGGCACTGCATCCGGGTCGCAGCGCCCGTGTGGATATCGGCGACCGGCCGGCGGGCTGGATCGGGCAGCTGCACCCGCGGCTGAGCCAGAAGTACGGGCTGCCGGGGCACGCGGTGCTGTTCGAGGTGCAGGCCGAGGCGGTGCAGACCGTGTCCCTGCCTCGCGCGATGCCGATCGCCGAGGTACCGGCGATCCAGCGGGATATCTCGCTCTGGTTCCCCGACGATGTGCCCGCGGCGCGCATATTGGAGGAAATCGAACGCTTGTCGGCCCGCGACCACCGTCTGGCGGTCCTGCGCGAGGTTAAGATTTTCGACGTGTTCCGCCCGGCCCACGGCGCCGTCGAGAACGCTTCGAAAGCGCCCGCTAACGTGTTGTTAAATAAGGAGAAAAGTCTTGCCTTCCGGGTGGTTCTGCAAGATACTCGACGCTCGCTTTCGGACTCCGACGCAGATGCGGCGTGCGGCGCGATCGTCGAGCACCTGACGATGGCACTGGGGGCCCGCTTGCGTCAGTGAGCGGCGCGATGCCCGTCGAACCAATGACCTCGTTCAAGTTTCCAGATCTTCCCGCCGTGGCGCGGCCGCGGGGGGAATCCGAGCGCGGTGCCCGCACGCTGACCAAGGCCGAGCTGGCGGACGCGCTGTTCGAGCGCCTCGGATTGAACAAGCGGGAGGCGAAGGACATGGTCGACGGTTTCTTCGATGAGATCAGCCAGGCGTTGCAGAGGGGCGAATCGGTGAAGCTGTCCGGCTTCGGCAATTTCCAGCTCAGAAACAAGCCGACGCGGCCCGGACGCAATCCGAAAACGGGCGAGGAGATCGCGATCACCGCGCGCCGCGTGGTGACCTTTCATGCAAGCCAGAAGCTGAAGGCTGCGGTGTCGCGCGCGACCGAGCGCTGATCGTGGGACGGGTTGCGGCTCGAATCGGACATGCACACATCCGAGGCACCGTACGAAGCCGATGGCGCGCTGCCGGCCATTCCGGCCAAGCGCTATTTCACGATCGGCGAGGTCAGCGAGCTGTGCGGGGTGAAGCCGCACGTGCTGCGCTACTGGGAGCAGGAGTTCACGCAGCTCAAGCCGATCAAGCGGCGCGGCAACCGGCGCTATTACCAGCATCATGAAGTGCTGCTGATCCGGCGCATCCGCTCGTTGCTGTACGAGCAGGGATTCACGATCAACGGGGCGCGCAATCGCCTGGACACGGGCGACGCGACCGCGCGAGACCACGCCGCAACGGCGGACAAGCCCTCGAACCCGGGATCGATCCGGGACCGGCTGCAGGAGATCCGCGCGCTGTTGAAGCGCGACGCCTGACGCGCACGGTACAATTCCCTCGAGTCGGGGCGTAGCGCAGCCTGGTAGCGCACTTGCATGGGGTGCAAGGGGTCGCGAGTTCGAATCCCGCCGCCCCGACCAGACTTCCGAGCCGCGATCGACGGGCGCAGGGCGGCACCGGCCGCGTCCGACACGCCCTGAAGACGTCCGAACGATGAAAACACCGATCAGCTGGTTCGCCCTCTGCATCGCCACGGCGTTCAGTCTCACGGGCTGCGGATCATTGCGCCAGGGCGAATCGATCTCACGGTGTCCGGACTGTGCCACGGCGCTGTATCGAGATACAGGCAGCGGGGGAACCATCTACAACGTGTCTTCGCAGAGCGAGGAGGCCGTCGAGCGCGTTGCGCGCAGATACTGCGCGGCACACGGACTGGGCCAGCCGACGATCGGCAGCCGGCACGCCTCTCCGCTGGGCACCGATTTCGCGGGGTACGACTTCACCTGCGGTTCGCCGGGAACTGCCCAGGCGCAGCAAGCGGTCGACAGCGGGGCGGACCGGCTCGGCGCGACATGCAGCAGCATGGGGTTCAAAAGGGCAACACCGGAATACGACAACTGCATCGTGAAGCTGACGGAGATGAACCGCGCCCAGGCCACCCAGGGTGCAGGCCCGTCGCCGCAGCAGCAATTTCGCCAGCGCCAGCAGGAGCAGGCCATCCGGGTGATCCAGCAGGGACTCGACGGCCTGTCGGCTCAGCCCCCGTTGGAGTGCCAGTTGCCGGTGACGATGACGGTAAGATTGCCCTGCGGGGACGTCGTTTCGTGTACGAAAAAGGGCGACCAGGTCAACTGCGATCGGCCAAGCGACGAGGGCAGTGACCGGAAGTAACCCGGGCCGACCCGCCGGCCTGACGAGCGGGCCCGATGCACATTCTGGTCAGCAATGACGACGGCTATCTCGCGCCGGGGCTGCGTGCCCTGGCCGATGCGATGCGCGCCTTCGGGGATGTCACCGTGGTGGCGCCCGAGCAGAACTGCAGCGGGGCCAGCAACTCGCTGACGCTGAACCGTCCACTGTCGGTGCGGCGCGCCGACAACGGCTACCGGTACATCAACGGCACCCCGACCGACTGCGTTCACATCGCGCTCACCGGCCTTCTGGAGCAGCGCCCGGACCTGGTTGTGTCCGGCATCAACGATGGCCAGAATATGGGGGACGACACCATTTATTCGGGCACCGTGGCGGCCGCCATGGAAGGCTATCTGTTCGGGCTGCCGGCCATCGCGTTCTCCGCCGTGCAAAGAGGGCACTCCAACCTGGACACCGCGGCGCGCGTTGCGCACCGGATCGTCGAGCGCTTCTGCTCTGGCCGGCTGCCCGGCCCGTTCCTGCTGAACGTCAACATCCCGGACCGCCCGTACGAGCAGCTGCGCGGCCTGGCGTGCACGCGGCTGGGCAAACGCCATCCGTCCGAGCCGGTGGTGCAGACGACCAGCCCGCGCGGCGAAACGATCTACTGGGTCGGCGCCGCCGGCGAGGCCGCCGACGCCAGCCCCGGCACCGACTTTCATGCGACGGCCGCGGGCCGGGTCTCGGTGACGCCGCTGCAGATCGACCTCACCCATACCGGTCAGCTGGAAGCCGTGACGCAATGGCTGGAACAGGGGCGGCTCTGAACGCGGCAGCCCCCGGCACCGGGCTGACCTCCGAGCGGGTGCGCGCGCGCATGGTCGAGCGCGTGAAGGAGCTGGGTGTGCGGGACGCGCGCGTGCTGGCGGCCATGCAGCGCATCGAGCGGCATCGTTTCGTCGATCCGGGGCTGGCGAGCCAGGCGTACGAAGACACGGCGTTGCCGCTCGGATTCGGCCAGACCATATCGCAGCCGTACATCGTGGCGCGCTGGGCCGAGCTGGCCCTGGGTGGGACGACCGACCCGCAGCGTGCCGCGGTGCTCGAGGTCGGCACCGGCTGCGGATACGGGGCCGCCGTGCTGAGCGAGCTGTTCGGGACGGTGTTTTCGATCGAGCGCAACCGCGCGCTGCACGAACGGGCTCGCGAGAACCTGCGGCCGCTCCGGATCGCCAACCTGCGGCTGGTATTCGGCGACGGCCGACTGGGCCTGCCGTCGGAGGCGCCGTTCGACGCGATCGTGTCCACCGCGTGCGGCGACGACCTGCCGCCGGCGTGGACCGAGCAGCTGGCCCCAGGCGGCGTGATCGTCGCTCCGGTCGGGCGCGACACCCAGGTTCTGACGGTGCTGTCCAGAAGTCCGGAAGGCCGTATCGTTCGGCGGGAACAGGAACCGGTGCACTTCGTGCGCCTGCAGCACGGAACCGTGAGCCCAGAGAGCCGATGAAATTGCGAAACCCGATGACGTGGGCGGCAGTGGCCGCCGCGTGCAGCGCCGCCGCGTTGAGCGGCTGTGCCTCTCCCACCCACGACTCGCCGATCGAGGAGCGCTCGCGCTCCGACGCTGCGCCGCCCGCGCCGATCACGCATGTGACCGGTGCGCCCCCAATCCCCGCGACGCCGGTTCCGATATCACCGTCGGCGCTGCCCGAGACCCGTCCGCTGGAAACGCGCCAGCTGGCGGCGCCCGAACCGTCCGCCCCTGCTGCGCCACCCGCTCCGGCGCCAACTGCGGCGGAGCGGGCAGCTCCGGCGGGCGGCAGTGCGGCCCCGGCAGCGGAGCGGGTGCCCGCGGTCGAGCCGGAGGGCGCGTGGGCCTGGCCCGCCACCGGCAAGCTGCTAAATCGCTTCGACGAGACCCTCAATAAGGGGATCGACATCGTCGGCAGCGTCGGAGATCCGGTATGGGCGGCCAACGACGGGAAGGTCGTCTACAGCGGAAGCAGCTTGCACGAGTACGGCAAAATGATCATCATCGAACACACGAAGGACTATGTGTCCGTCTACGCGCACAACAACGAGATCCTTGTAACGGAGGGACAGACCGTCAAGCGGGGGCAGCGTATTGCGGGTCTGGGGATGACGGATGCACCTACCCCCAGGCTGCATTTCGAGATCCGGCGTCGCGGCACGCCGGTCGATCCGCTGACGTATCTTCCGTCCCGCTGAACGGCACGCTGACCGCATCGCCGGCGCGCCGAGGGACGCTGGCGATGGGGCGCCTACGCAGTTCGATCGCGAATGAAGAGGCCGCGCCGGCCGATCCGGGTGCGCACGAGTCCGATCGCACCGACGAAGCGCAAACCGGTGCACCCGGGCCGCGCGTGACCGCCAGGCAATCCGACAAGGGCGTGTCGGACGATGTCGCCGGCGACGCGATGCGGCGCTACCTGGGAGCGATCGGCTCGCATCCGCTGCTGACGGCCGAGCAGGAGTGCGCGTACGCCACCCTCGCGCGCGACGGCGATTTCGGCGCACGCCAGAAGATGATCGAGCACAACCTCCGACTGGTGGTGTCGATCGCCCGCAACTTCCTGAACCGGGGTGTCGCCTTCCCCGACCTGATCGAGGAAGGCAACCTGGGCCTGATCCACGCGCTGGACAAGTTCGAGCCGGAGCGCGGATTCCGCTTTTCAACCTATGCCACCTGGTGGATCCGCCAGTCGATCGATCGCGCGCTGGCGACGCAGGGGCGCGCCGTGCGCCTGCCCACCCACGTGCTGCGCGAGTTGAACCAGGTGCAGCGCGCGCGCCACCATCTGGAGTCCGGGTGGCGCGCCGTGGGCGTGGCGCGCAGCGCGGGCGCCGACGACATCGCCCACCTGCTGGGCAAGACGGTCGACGAAGTGACCGATCTGATGATCCTGGCCGAAGCGCCGGCCTCGCTCGACAGCCCGGTCAACGACGGGCACGACGCGCCGCTCTCCGAACTGGTGCCCGACCAGGCAGCCGCCTCCCCGGAACGGCACGTGGCGCTGCGCGAACTGCAGCTGCTGATGGACGGATGGCTCGACGACCTGAGCTCCAAGCAGCGCATGGTGATCGAGCGCCGCTACGGCCTGAACGGACAGGACCCGGCCACGCTGGACGACCTGGCGCGCGATCTGGGTCTGACGCGCGAGCGGGTGCGGCAGATCCAGCAGGAGGCGCTGCTGCGGCTGCAGCGGGCGCTGGCCGCGCGCGGGGTCCGGCGCGACGCGCTGTACTGACCGGCCCGGCGCGCCCTGGCGGTCCGTACAATGACGCCGTGGCACCTGTCCTCACGTTCGATCTGGAGACCGTGCCCGACGTCGAGGGCATCAGGAAACTGCGGCCCCAGTGGGCCGGGCTCGACGATAGGGCGGTGGCGTCGCAGGCGATGGCCGAGCGGCGCGAGCGCACCGGCAACGACTTCCTGCCGCTGCATCTGCACCGGGTGCTGGCGATCGGCTGCGCATTCCGGGACGAATCCGGATTCCGGGTGCGCAGCCTGGGTTCGGCCGGTGACGGCGAGGCCAGGCTGATCGGGGACTTCTTCCGCCTGGTCGACCGCTATGCGCCGCAGCTGGTCAGCTGGAACGGGGGCGGTTTCGATCTTCCCGTGCTCCAGTACCGGGCCTTGATGCACGGCGTGACGGCGCGCCGCTATTGGGACCAGGGCGAGGACGACCGCGAGGCGCGATTCAGCAACTACGTGAACCGTTACCATCTGCGGCACGTCGATCTGATGGATGTGCTGTCGCGCTACCAGCCGCGTGCCGCGGCGCCGCTGGACGAAGTGGCCCGCCTGGCGGGCTTCGCCGGCAAGCTCGGGATGGATGGCTCCCAGGTGTGGGACGCGTATTGCGACGGCCAGATCGAGCGCATCCGCGCGTACTGCGAAACCGATGTCGTCAACACGTACCTGTTGTATTGCCGCTTCCGCCTGATGCGCGGGCAACTGGACCTGCCCGGCTATCAGTCCGAGCTGGACCTGGTGCGCGATGCGCTGGCGACGGCGGCAGGGGCGGCCTGGCAGGAGTTTCTGGCCGCGTGGCCGGCGGCGGCGCCCGCCCAGTGACCTCGCCCCGGGTCGATCGGGTCGAATCGCTCGACCTGCAGGGCCGCGGCATCGTGCGGCGCGAGGGCAAGATCGCTTTCGTCGAAGGAGCCCTTCCGGGCGAGCTGATCCGCTGGGAGTGCGTGCGCAGCGGGCCGAAGTTCGATCTGGGCCGGCTGGTGCAGGTGCAGCGCGCGAGCAGCGCGCGCGTGGCGCCGCGGTGCCGCCATTTCGGCCTGCAGCGCGGCGCGTGCGGGGGCTGCTCGATGCAGCACCTGGATGCGCGAGCCCAGGTCGCCGTCAAGCAGCGCGTGCTGGAAGACGCTCTGTGGCACCTGGGACGACTCCGGCCCGAGCGCATCGTTCCCCCGATCGCCGGGGTGGAGTGGGGCTACCGGCATCGGGCACGGCTGTCGGTGCGGTTCGTGACGCGCAAGGGCGAAGCGCTGGTCGGATTCCACGAGCGCGCCAGCAGTTTCGTCGCCGACCTGCGCGAGTGCCACGTGCTGGCAGGCCCGGTAGGCTCGCTGCTGGTGCCGCTGCGCGCGCTGGTCAGCTCGATGGATGCGCGCCGGCGCCTGCCCCAGATCGAGGTCGCGGTCGTCGCCAGCGTGGGCGGGGTGCGCACCGTGCTGGTGTTCCGGCTGCTGGATGCGCTGTCGCAGTCCGACCGCGATGCGCTGACGCGCTTCGGAGCCGATCACCGGGTCTCGATCTGGGTGCAGCCAGCGGGGCCCGCATCGGCGGCACCGCTGTCCGATGCGGACGCGGCCGAGCTGGTGCTGCGCCTGCCCGAGTTCGGCGTGAACGTGCCGTTCGGACCGACCGATTTCACGCAGGTCAATCACGCGGTCAACGAGGTGCTGGTGCGCCGCGCGATGGCGCTGCTTGCGCCGCGTCCCGGCGAGCGCGCCGTCGACCTGTTCTGCGGCCTGGGCAACTTCACACTGCCGCTGGCTTCCCGCCTGGCGCACGTGACCGGGATCGAGGGCAATGCGGCGCAGGTGGCGCGCGCCGCAGGCGCGGCCCAGGCCAACGGGCTGCAGTCCCGCGTCGAGTTCATCGCGCAGGACCTGGCGGCCTGGAGTTGCGCCGACTGGGAGGGGCTGAACCGCAGCCGCGGCCCGATCGACCGCGTGCTGCTGGATCCGCCGCGCGAAGGTGCGCTGGCCGTGGCGCGGGCGCTGGCGGCCAGCCCGGTGCGGCCGCGGCGCCTGCTGTACGTGTCGTGCAACCCGGCCACGCTGGCGCGCGACTGTGCGGTGCTGGTCCACGAGGGCCGATGGCGGATGGCGGCGGCCGGAGTGGTCAACATGTTTCCGCACACCTCGCACGTCGAATCGCTCGGGGTGCTGGAGCCCGGGGCCGACTAGGCCGACCCGCTCGCGTGTTACACTCCCGCTCCGGCTTGTTCTGCAACTTGTTCTTTTTATTCAGTTTTTTGCGACACTCGGCGGTCGAACGCGGCGCCGCCCCGCTTGATGTCGCCTGTCGGCCGGAACGCGCCCAGGAATCCGCATGGCTATCGAACGAACATTGTCCATCATCAAGCCGGATGCCGTTCGCAAGAACGTGATCGGAAAGATTCTCGCCCGGTTCGAGGCCGCGGGCCTGCGGATCGTGGCGGCGCGCATGATGCATCTTTCGCGCGCGGAGGCCGAGGCGTTCTACGGGGTGCATCGTGAACGGCCGTTCTTCCGGGACCTGGTCGAATTCATGACGTCCGGGCCGATCATGGTCCAGGTGCTGGAAGGCGAGGGCGCGATCATGAAGAATCGGGACCTGATGGGTGCGACCGATCCGAAGAAGGCGGCGGCCGGAACAATCCGGGCCGACTTCGCCGACAGCATCGATGCCAACGCGGTGCACGGATCCGATGGACCGGACACCGCGCGCGCCGAGGTTGCTTTTTTCTTTCCGACGATGACGATCGCGGCGCGCTGAGGCGCGCGGGCACCTCCAACCGGCGACGATGAACACGGTGAACCTGCTCGATCTGGATGGGACGGCGCTGGAGGCGCTGGTACAGTCCCTGGGCGAGCGGCCGTTCCGCGCGCGCCAGCTCAAGCGCTGGATCCATCGACACGGCGCCGCCGATTTCGATTCGATGACGGACCTGGCGCGGTCCCTGCGGGACAAGCTGTGCGGCCGCGCGATCATCGCCGCGCCGGCCGTGATATCGCACCAGACGGCCGCGGACGCGACCCAGAAGTGGCTGCTGTCGGTCGGCGCCAAGGACGCGGTGGAGGCGGTCTACATTCCCGAGGCGGATCGCGCCACGCTGTGCATCTCGACGCAGGCCGGATGCGCCGTCAACTGCCTGTTCTGCTCGACCGGAAAGCAGGGGTTCAGCCGCAACCTCAGCACGGGCGAGATCGTCGGCCAGTTGTGGCTGGCCGAGCACAGCCTGCGGCGCCAGCAGGCGGCGCCGGCGGGCGATGCCGCTGCCGCGGTGCGCACCGAGCGCGTGATCAGCAACGTGGTGCTGATGGGAATGGGCGAGCCGCTGCAGAACTACGACGCGGTCGTGCCGGCGCTGCGACTGATGCTCGATGACGATGCCTACGGCCTTTCGAGGCGGCGCGTCACGCTGTCGACGGCCGGCATGGTGCCGCAGATCGATCGCCTCGGGCGGGATTGTCCGGTCGCGCTGGCCGTGTCGCTGCACGCTCCGGACGATGCGTTGCGCGACACGCTGGTGCCGTTGAACCGGAAGTACCCGCTGCGCGAGCTGATGGCGGCCTGCCACCGGTACCTGCGCACGGCGCCGCGCGACTTCATCACGTTCGAATACGTGATGCTCGAGGGCGTCAACGACAGCGACGCGCAGGCGCGCCAGCTGGTCCGGCTGGTCGAGGGCCTGCCCTGCAAGTTCAACCTGATTCCCTTCAATCCGTTCCCCGGCGCCACGGTCGCGCGCTCGGCGCCGCAGCGGATCCAGGAGTTCGCCGCGCTGCTGGCGGCGGCCGGTATCGTGACCACGACGCGCAGGACGCGCGGAGACCAGATCGACGCCGCCTGCGGCCAGCTGGCCGGCACCGTGGACGATCGCACCGGGGTGGCGCGGCGCGAGCGGCCCGGCGATGCCCGGCCGGTGCGGCTGCGCCTCGCATCGTGATGAGCGCGCGCTCGACGCCCTCGGGGCGCCTGCTGCGATGGCGATCGGCGCTGGTGGCGCCGCTGATGGCCGCCGTCGCGCTGGGTGGCTGCAAGACCACGACCACCGTGACGACCAGCTCGGACACCTCGCAGGTGGATGTGAACCGGACCGAGGGCGATCCGCACAAGCGCGCCGCCGTACGGCTGCAGCTGGCGGCGGGCTACTACCAGAAGGGGCAGATGGACGTCGCGCTCAAGGAGGCCAGCGACGCGGCCGAGCTGGACCCGGGCCTGGCGGCCGCGTACGGGCTGCTCGGACTGATCCACATGAATCTGGACCAGAACGACCAGGCGGAACGGAACTTCCGGCATGCACTGCAGCTGCAGCCTAACGACCCGGAGCTGAACAACAATTACGGCTGGTTCCTGTGCCGTACCCGGCACGAGCGCGACGCGATGCCGTATTTCGACCGTGCGGCCGCGAACCACCAATATTCCACCCCGGCCATGGCCCTGCAGAACGCCGGGATCTGCCTGATGCAGGTCGGCGACACCACGCAGGCGGAAAAATACCTGATGCACGCACTCGAATCCGACGCTACCAGCCCGGTGGCCAAATACCAGCTGTCGCGCCTGTACCTGAAGACGCACCGCATCGACCGGGCCGAGTTCTATTACGACCTGCTCTCCAGGAGCGTGGAGCCGAGCGCGCAGACGCTGTGGCTGGGCACCCGGATCGCGTACGCCAAAGCGGACCGGCGCACCCAGCGGGAGCTGAGCGAGGAGCTGCGCACGCGCTATCCGAACTCCCCCGAAGTGGGCCTGCTGAACCGCGAGGCCTTCAATGAGTGAGCCCGGCGCGGTCGAAGCGCCGGTGCCAGGGGGCGAGTCCGGCAAGTCGACCCCTGCCGGTTTCGGCTACACGCTGGCGCAGGCGCGCGTGCGCGCGGGCCTGAGCGTGGAACAGGCCGCGGCGCGCCTGCGGCTGCATGCGCGCCAGCTGCGCGCGATCGAGAGCGAGGATCTGCAGGCGCTGCCGGCTGCTGCATACATCAGCGGGTTCGTTCGCAACTACGCACGCGAGCTCAAGATCGATCCGGCTGCGCTGCTCGAGGACCTCAATGCCAAGCTCAAGATCCGCGGTCTTGACGCTCCGGCGCCGCAGCCCGGCCCGGTCGACGGCGTGCACGTACCCACGCTCGATGACCGCGGCTGGCGCCAGCTGGTACTGGCCGGGATCGTGATGGCGCTGGTCTGCGCGGGGCTGATCGGGCTTTGGATGGCGCACTCGCGGCCGCGCAGCGGCGACAGCGCGGCAGCGCCCGCGCGGGCAATCGCGGTCCCGCCGGCGACCGCGGCCGCGCCCGAAGCGCCGGCCACCGCGGCGGCGCCGAGCGCGGCGGTCACGCCAACCGCGTCGGATTCCGGCGTTTCCGCGGCCACGCCGCCGGCGGCGCCGGTCAGTTCCGCCGGCGCGGCCCCGGCGCCGGCCGCCTCGCCGCCTGCGCCGCTGGCCGCAGTGCCGGCCGGCCCCGCGATGAGCGGCCTGGTGCTGCGCTTTAACGAGCGCTCCTGGGTGGAAGTGAGTCAACCGAACGGCCGGGTGCTGTTGTCGCGCAACGGGGAGGCCGGCAGCATCGAGCTGCTGAACACCGCGGCGCCCATGATCCTGGTGGTCGGTCGCGCCGATGCCGTCCAGGTCGAGTACCGTGGCCAGGCGGTCAACCTGAAGCCGTACGCCAACAGCAACGGGGTGGCGCGCCTGGTGCTGGCGGACGGCCGCGTCAGCAGCGGAGGGCCGAACCGATGAACGTGATGGATAGATCCCTGGAGGCCGGCCAGGCCGGCCCGGTGGAGCGGCGCCGTTCGCGCCAGGTCGAGCTGCGCTGGGGCTCGCACGCGGTGCGCTTCGGCGGCGATGCGCCGGTGATGGTGCAGTCGATGACGAACACCGACACCGCCGATCCGGTGGCCACCGCGATCCAGGTGCGCGAGCTGGCCGCGGCCGGTTCGGAGGCCGTGCGAATCACCGTGAACTCGCCGGAAGCGGCGCGCGAAGTCGCGTACCTGCGCGAGACGCTCGATCGCGGCGGGGTCAACGTGCCGCTGATCGGGGATTTTCATTTCAACGGCCACAAGCTGCTGACCCAGTTTCCCGAATGCGCGCAGGCGCTTTCCAAGTACCGCATCAATCCGGGCAACGTCGGGCGCGGCGCCCGCGGCGAAGACAATTTCGCGCAGATGATCGAGGTGGCCTGCCGCTACGAGCGCCCCGTTCGAATCGGCGTGAACTGGGGCAGCCTGGACCAGGAACTGCTGGCACGGCTGATGGACGAGAACGGCCGGCGCGCTGCGCCGTGGGACGCGTCGGCCGTGCTGCGCGAGGCGCTGGTGCGCTCGGCGCTCGACAGCGCGCGCCGCGCCGAGCAGCTCGGAATGGCGCCAAGCCGGATCTGCCTGTCGGCCAAGGTGAGCGCGGTGCAGGAGCTGATCGCCGTGTACCGGGAGCTGGCGCGCCGCTGCGACTATCCGCTGCACCTGGGGCTGACCGAGGCCGGCATGGGCAGCAAGGGGATCGTGGCCTCCACCGCCGCGCTGTCGGTGCTGCTGCAGGAGGGCATCGGCGATACGATCCGCGTGTCGCTGACGCCGGAACCCGGCGGGGCGCGCACGCTTGAGGTGCAGGTCGCCCAGGAAATCCTTCAATCGCTGGGGCTGCGCGCGTTCGTGCCGGCGGTGACGGCCTGCCCGGGGTGCGGGCGCACCACCAGCACCGTGTTCCAGCACCTGGCTTCGCGCGTGCAGTCGTACCTGCGCGAGCGGATGCCCGAATGGAAGCAGCGCTATCCCGGCGTGGAGAATCTGACCGTCGCCGTGATGGGTTGCGTGGTCAACGGGCCCGGCGAGAGCCGCCATGCCAACATCGGAATCAGCCTGCCGGGCACCGGCGAGCAGCCGGTGGCTCCGGTGTTCATCGACGGCGAGCGGCGGATGACGCTGAAGGGCGAGCGCATCAGCGAAGAGTTCGAGGCGATCGTCGAGGACTACGTCAACCGCCGTTACGGCCACCCGGGGCTGACTTCACCCTAGCGCGCATGACCTCGCCGAAGATCGTCGCCGTGCGCGGCATGAACGACCTGCTGCCGGCGCAGGCTCCACTGTGGGAAGCGTTCGAGGCCGAGGCGGTCCGGGTCCTGCGCAGCTACGGCTACGCGCAGATCCGCACGCCGATCCTGGAGCCGACGGCGCTGTTCCGGCGCGGCCTGGGCGAGGTGACCGACATCGTCGAGCGCGAGATGTACAGCTTCGTGGACGCGCTGAACGGCGAGGCGCTGACGATGCGGCCGGAAAACACCGCCGGTGTGGTGCGGGCCGCGATCGAACACAGCCTGCTGTACGAAGGCCCGTGCCGCCTGTGGTACATGGGGCCTATGTTCCGCCACGAGCGGCCGCAGCGCGGCCGCTACCGGCAGTTCTACCAGGCCGGGGCCGAAGCGCTCGGGCTGGCCGGCCCGGACGTCGACGCCGAGCAGATCCTGCTGCTGCGTCGCCTGTGGCAGGCGTTGGGGCTGCAGGACGTGCGCCTGGAGTTGAACTCGCTGGGCCAGCCGCCGGAGCGGGCGCGCCACCGCGCCGACCTGATCCGCTACCTGGAGCAGCACCACGAACGCCTGGACGAAGACGCGCGCCGGCGGCTGCACTCCAATCCGCTGCGCATCCTCGACACCAAGAACCCCGCACTGCAGGAACTGGTCGAAGCCGCTCCGCGCCTGCTCGACTACCTGGGCGAGGCCTCGCTGGATCATTTCGAACGCCTGCAGCAACTGTTGCGTTCGGCCGGCGTCGGCTTCGCGGTCAACCCGCGCCTGGTGCGCGGTCTGGACTACTACAACCTGACCGTGTTCGAATGGGTGACCGACCGCCTCGGCGCGCAGGGCACGGTGTGCGGGGGCGGGCGCTACGATGGGTTGATGGAGCTGCTGGGCGGCAAGCCGGCGCCGGCCTGCGGCTTCTCGATCGGGATGGACCGGGTGGTCGACCTGATGCGCGACAATGCCGGGGCCGCCGCGCGAGCCGATTGCGAGGTCTACGTGCTGCACCAGGCCGGCGCCACGTTCGAGCTGGCGCTGCGGGCGGCCGAGCGGCTGCGCGACGCCGGTTTGAGCGTGATCCTGCATGCGGGCGAAGCGAGCCTGAAATCGCAGATGAAGCGGGCCGACGCCAGCGGAGCCGCCTATGCGGTGATCGTCGGCGAACGCGAGGCCGCCGAAACGGCGGCGGCGGTGAAGGCCCTGCGGGCTGCCGATGCGGTGGCCGAATTCGCCCAGCAGCAGACCATCGCGCTGGATCTTCTGGCGCCCTCGCTGGCGAAGCTTCTGCGGGGTGAACGCGCTGGACACGCCGGTCTGCCGTCCACGGCAGAAGGGCGGTTGAAGCAGTAGAACTCAAGACGGGTGGATCGAGGATGTCATACGACCTGCAGGAACAGGAACAACTGGACGCTTTCAAGGCCTGGTGGCGCATCAACGGCAACCGGGTGACCGCGGCGGCCACGGTCGTGCTGGTGGCGGTTCTGGCGTACCAGGGATGGACCTGGTACTCGATACGGCAAGCGGCTGCGGCCTCGGTCCTTTACGAGGAATTCGAACGCGCCGCCGCTTCCAAGGACCCGAAGGATGCGGTCAAGGCACGCGACCTGGCCGGCAGCCTGATCGACCAGCACGGCTCGACCGTGTATGCCGCCATGGCGGCGCTGCGGGAGGCCAAGTCCAACATCGACGCCGGCGACCTGAAGACCGCCAAGGCCCAGCTCACCTGGGCGACCGAGCAGGCGGCACCCAAGGAGCTCGCGCTGCTGGCGCGGGTGCGGCTGGCGGGCATCCTGCTGGACGAGAAGGCCTACGACCAGGCGTTGCAGGTGCTCGGCACCAATGTGCCGGACGCCTTTGCGAGTGAATTCGCCGATCGGCGCGGCGACGTCTACGCGGCTCAAGGCAAGCTGGCCGATGCGCGCGCGGCCTACACGGAGGCGCTGTCCAAGGCGGGTGCGCAACCCTTGCGCGGGCTGATCCAGATGAAGCTCGACGCCCTGCCGGGCGCGTGAGGACTGAGTGAAACCGGTCAAGCGCGCGATGCGAAACACCCGCTGGACGATGCGGCCGATCGGGTTCGCGGTGGTGCTGTCATTGGCGATCGTGGGCTGCTCCTCGGGCAGCAAACCGGTGCCGCCGGCCCCGCTGGTCGACATCAAGTCGCCGCTTTCGATCCAGGTCGTCTGGCGGGTGAAGGTGGGCGACGCCCGCCGCACCTTCCTGCAACCGGCCGTCGAGCAGAACGCGATCTACGCGGCCGACTCGGAGGGGGACCTGGTCCGGATCGATCCGGCCAGTGGCAAGGAGGTCTGGCGCGTGCGCACGCCGGCGCCGCTGGGAGCGGGGGTCGGCTCGGACGGGTTCGTGGTCGCGGTGGCGGGACAGCGCGGCGAGGTGTTCGCCTATTCGGCGGAGGGCAAGCTGGCGTGGCAGGCGTTGGTGCCCAGCGACGTGGTGACGCCCCCGCTGGTGGGCCACGGCCTGGTGGTCGTGCGTTCGACCGATCAGGGCGTATCGGCTTTCGATGCCGACAGCGGCCGCAGGAAATGGATCTTCAAGCGGCAGACGCCGCCGCTGGCGCTGCGTGCCCCGACCGAGCTGGCCTTTGCGGGCGATAGCGTGATCGCCGGATTTCCCGGAGGCCGGCTGGTGGCGATCGCGCTCACCAACGGCGCCTCGCGCTGGGACAGCGCCGTGTCCGAGCCCAAGGGGGCGACCGAGGTCGAACGCCTGGCCGACGTGCTCGGCCCGATCGGCCTGCGGGACAACCAGGTGTGCGCGGCCTCCTACCAGGGGCGAATCGCCTGTTTCGATCTGGCCAACGGCGACCAGCAATGGGCTCGCGAGATGCCCGCCGGGGCGGGCGTCGTGATCGGAGGCGAGCAGCTGCTCGGAGTCGACTCGGCCTCGACCGTCGAGGCGTTCGCGCGCTCCAGCGGTTCGGTGCAGTGGACCAGCAAGCTGCTGGCGCATCGCGGCGTGTCTTCGCCGGGGTTCCGGGACCGATGGGTCGCGGTGGGCGACCAGTACGGCTACGTGCACTTTCTGGCCGCCAGCGACGGCAAGCTGGTCGGACGGGTCGCGTTGGACGGCAGCCCGATCGTGGCACCGCCCGAGAACATCACCGGCGGCATCGTGGTGCAGACGCAGCGCGGCTCGCTCGCGCTGCTCATGCCCCAGGGCTGAAGACGGCCCACGGGAATGCCATGAAACCGGCGGTGGCGCTTGTTGGGCGCACCAACGTCGGCAAATCGACGTTGTTCAACCGGCTCACGCGCTCACGCGCCGCGCTGGTGGCCGACTTTCCGGGTCTCACGCGCGACCGGCAGTACGGCGACGGCCAGGTGGGGGACAAGGAGTTCCTGGTGATCGACACCGGCGGCTTCGATCCGGACTCGGGGCAGGCGCTGCAGCGCGCGATCAACGAGCAGACCGAGACGGCGATCGCCGAGTGCGACGTGCTGCTGTTCATGGTCGACGTGCGGGCCGGCATTACCGCGCTGGACCAGCGCATCGCGGAGCGGTTGCGGGCCAGCGGCCGGCGCGTGGTGGTCGTTGCGAACAAGGCCGAGGGGCTTGACCCCGAAGCGGGAGCGGAATTTTACGAGCTGGGCCTGGGCGAGCCGTGGCTGATCTCGGCCGCGCACGGCAGCGGCCTGACCGAGCTGATGCGGGCCGTGCTGGCCGATTTTCCGGAGGCACCCCCGCCCGCCGAGGCGCCTGACGCGGAGGCGGGCACGCGCGTTGCGATCGTGGGGCGCCCCAATGTCGGCAAGTCCACTCTGGTCAATGCGCTGATCGGCGAACGCCGCATGGTCGCCTCGGAGCTGCCCGGTACGACCCGGGATGCGATCGAGGTCGAGTTCGAGTTCGCCGGTGACCGCTTCACTCTGATCGACACCGCGGGAATCCGCCGCAAGGGGCGCGTGTTCGAGGCGGTAGAGAAGTTCTCGGTGATCAAGACCCTGCAGGCGGTCGAGCAGTGCAACGTGGTGACGCTGCTGCTGGACGCGTCGGCGGAGATCGCCGAGCAGGACGCGCACATCGCCGGCTACATCCTCGAGCGCGGCCGGGCGCTGGTGATCGCGGTGAACAAGTGGGATTCGGTCCAGGCGGAGCGGCGCGAGCAGATCAAGCGGGAGATGTTGCGCCGGCTGCATTTCCTGGACTGGGCCAACCTGCACTTCGTCTCGGCGCTGCGCGGCACCGGCCTGAAGGCCCTGATGCGATCGGTGGTGGCCGCCGAGCAGGCGGCCTTCCGGCGCCTGGCCACGCCGCGTCTGACGCGCGCCCTGCGTGCCGCGGTCGAACGGCAGGGGCCACCGCGCGCCGGAAACCTTCGGCCCAAGCTGCGTTACGCGCACCAGGGTGGCTCCAATCCCCCGGTGATCGTGATTCACGGCAACTCGCTGCGACATGTCCCGGACAGTTACCGGCGCTACCTGGAGGGATGGTTCCGCGATCAGTTCGAGCTGCAGGGAACCCCGCTGCGCATCGAATTCCGCAGCGGAACCAATCCATATGCGCCGTGATGCGCTGGCAAAGGGGCGTGTTTTCCAGTAGATTGAATTTTGTCGCACTGCACACATCTAAGTGGGTATGGGGGCCGGAACCGAAACGGAGAAGCGGCGCTGTCCGCCTTCGCCACTGACCGGGAGAAAGCATGAGCAACAAGGGGCAACTTTTACAAGACCCGTTCCTGAATGCGTTGCGCAAGGAACACGTGCCGGTTTCGATCTACCTGGTCAACGGAATCAAGCTGCAAGGGCAGATCGAATCGTTCGATCAGTACGTGGTTCTGCTTCGTAACACGGTCACCCAGATGGTCTACAAGCACGCGATTTCCACCGTCGTGCCGGCGCGCCCGGTCAATCTGAGCGCGGAGTCCGAGCCCTGAGCGGATTCCAGGTCGAGCGATCCCGAACCGAGGCGCCGGTTGCGGCGCTGCTGGTCGAAGTTGCGTTGCGCGGTGCCGGGCGCGGGCCGCTCGAGACGGCCGACGGCGTCGAAGAGCTTCGCCAGCTGGCCGAAAGCGCCGGATTCACGACCGCCGGCGAGATGACGGCGCGGCGCGACCGGCCCGATCCCGCGCTGTACCTCGGGCGGGGCAAGGTCGAGCAGATCCGCGAGGAACTGCTGCGGTCCGGCTCCGAGTTGCTGATCCTGGATGTGGCGCTGTCGCCGGTGCAACAGCGCAACCTGGAGCGCGAGCTGCAGGTGGCGGTGATGGACCGGACCTCGCTGATCCTGGACATCTTCGCGCAACGCGCTCAAAGCCGCGAAGGCAAGCTGCAGGTTGAGCTGGCCAGGCTGCAGCACATGTCCACCCGCCTGGTGCGCGGATGGACCCACCTGGAGCGCCAGCGCGGCGGCATCGGGTTGCGGGCCGGGCCGGGGGAAAAGCAGATCGAGCTGGATCGCCGGATGATCGGCCAGCGAGTGAAGCAGCTGCGCGAGCGGCTGCGCGCGCTCGATTCGCAGCGCCGCACGCAGCGGCGGGCGCGGCAGCGGCGCGACGCTTTCTGCGTTTCGCTGGTGGGCTACACCAATGCCGGCAAGTCGACGCTGTTCAACGCCTTGACCCGCTCCAGCGCATATTGCGCGGATCAGCTGTTCGCCACGCTGGACACGACCAGCCGGCGCTGCTTCGTCGCACCGGGGGTGCCGGTCGTCCTGTCCGACACGGTCGGATTCATCCGCGATCTGCCGCACGCACTGATCGAGGCCTTCAAGGCCACCCTGGACGAGGCCGCGCAGGCCGATTTGCTGGTGCACGTGGTGGACGCCTCGATCGCCTCGCGCGAGGCGCAGATGGACGCCGTCGACCAGGTGCTGCAGGAGATCGGCGCGGCCGATGTGCCACGCTGCATCGTCTTCAACAAGATCGACCGGGTCGAGCGCGTCGCCGCGGTTGAGCGCTCCGCCTGTGGTAGGATCGACACGGTCTGGCTGAGCGCACGCACGGGCAACGGGCTCGAGTTGTTGCGCGAGGCGATCGCGCAACGTGCACAAGAGGCCCAACCGGCCGCGCAACCAACAGAGCCGCCCTCGTTCATCGGCACCACGCCATGAAAGGCGCAGGGAGCCCGGCTTCCGACGGTGCGTGTCGGAGGTCCAAGTTGAATTTTCCCCGATCCTGGAACCGTCATGTCGCTGAATGACCCGCAATGGGGTCGCGGCGGGGGCTCCGGCGATGCCGGCGATGGACAGCGCCCGCAGCGCCGGCCCAACGGCCCGGACGGTCCACCGGATCTCGAGGAATTGTGGCGCGAGTTGAATCGGCGCCTGGGAAACCTGTTCGGCGGTGGTCCGGGCGGATCCGGCAACGGCGGCTCCGACCTGTGGCGCGCAGGACTCGGCGTGGCGGCGGTGCTGGCGGCGATCGTGTTCATCTGGATGAGCACGGGTTTTTATATCGTCCAGGAAGGCCAGGTCGCGGTGGTGTCGACGTTCGGCCGGTTCGATTCGATCACGGGGGCCGGCTTCCGCTGGCGCGCCCCCTGGCCGATCCAGTCGCACGAGATCGTCGACGTGTTCTCGCAGCGCGAAATCGAGGTCGGCACCAAGGCGCGGGCCCAGGACGGCGCGAAAGAAGCGCTGATGCTGACCGATGACGAGAACATCGTGGACATGCAGTTCAAGGTCCAGTACCGCATCAAGTCGGGGCCCGACGGCGCCCGCGACTTCGTCTTCGGCAGCCGCTTCTCCCCCGACGGCGATCCGGCCTCGGTGGTCCTGCAGACGGCGGAGTCGGCGATGCGCGAGGTGGTGGGGCATCGGAAGATGGACTCGGTGCTGTACGAGTCGCGTCAGCAGATCGCCGACGAGGTCCGGATGCGGATGCAGGAGATGCTGGACCGCTACGACACCGGCATCATGGTGACCGCGGTCGCGATCCAGAACGCGCAGCCACCCGGCCAGGTGCAGGCCGCCTTCATCGATGCCGTCCAGGCCGGCCAGGACCGCCAGCGGCAGATCAACGAGGGCCAGGCCTACGCGAACGACGTGGTGCCGCGCGCGCGCGGCATGGCGTCGCGCCTGATCCAGGAAGCCGAAGGCTACCGCACCCGGACGGTCGAGACCGCGCAGGGCGACGCGGCGCGTTTCCGCCAGATCCTGGCCGAATACGTGAAGGCGCCGGCGGTGACGCGCGAACGGCTGTACCTGGATACGATGCAGCAGGTCTTCGCCAGCACCACCAAGGTGCTGATCGACAGCAGGACGGCGAGCCCGCTGCTTTACCTTCCGTTCGACAAGCTGATGCAGCAGGCGGGCGGCGATGGGACCGGCCATGCGCCGGTCGCGCCCGGGTCCGCATCGGGCGCGGGCGGCCTGAAGGACGGCGCCTCGGATCCGCGCGCGCGCGATGCGGCGGGCGATCGGGAGCGGGAAGGCCGCTGATTCGAAAATGAACCAAGAGCGACTCCCGTACACCCTCAACCCCGCATCTGTCCCGCGCGCTGGAGAGGGGCTATTCGCGCGGGAAATGGCCGGCGACCGTTTCCCGAGGGGCTCGGCATGAACCGGATCATCGGAACCATCATCGCGGTGGTGGTCGCGGCCGGGCTGTTCCGCCTGTGCGCTTTCATCGTGGATCAGAAGCACACCGCGATCGTGTTCGAGCTGGGCCAGATCAACCGCGTGATCAGCGAGCCGGGCTTGCATTTCAAGCTCCCGCCGCCATTCCAGAACATCGAGTACCTGGACAAGCGGATCCTGACGATCGACTCGCAGGGCGAGGACCGGGTCCAGACCTCCGAGAAGAAAAACCTGCTGATCGACTCCTTCGTCAAGTGGCGCATTGCCGACGCGCGCAACTTCTGGGTCAGCTTCCACGGAGGCGAGCGCGAGGCCGAGGACCGGATCACCACGCTGGTGCGCGATGCGATGAACCAGGCCGTGAACAAGCGCACCGTCAACGACATCACGTCGCGCGAGCGCGACAAGGCGATGGAGGAGATCCGGGTGGCCGTGCAGGAGCGCGTCAAGAACCTGGGCGTGACGATCGTCGACGTGCGGCTCAAGCGGGTCGATTTCATCCCCGAAGCCAGCGAATCGGTGTTTCACCGGATGGAGTCGGAGCGCAAGCGCGTCGCCAACGAGCAGCGCTCCAACGGCGCGGCCGACGCCGAGAAGATCCGGGCCGACGCCGACCGCCAGAAAGAGGTGCTGCTGGCCGAGGCCTACCGCGACGCACAGCGGATCAAGGGCGAGGGCGACGCGCGCGCCTCGGCGATCTACGCCCAGGCGTACGGCGCCAATCCGGAGTTCTACTCGTTTTACCGCAGCCTGGACGCGTACCGGCAGGGTTTTCACAGCAAGACCGACCTGCTGATGGTCGATCCGTCCTCCGAGTTCTTCAAGTACATGAAGAACCCGGCAGGCAGCGCGACGGCACGATGATGCTGGAGCGGCTCGGACCGGCGCTTGCGCTGATGCTGATGCTGGAGGGCATCGTGCCGCTGCTGTCGCCGCACAGCTGGCGGGTGGCGATCCGGCGCATCACCGACCTGGCCGACGGGCAGATCCGTTTCTTCGGCTTGAGTTCGATCGGGCTGGGCGCTGCGCTGTTCTGGCTGCTGGGCTGAATCCGGACCGCGTCCTCGTTGCCCCAGACTCCGATGTCGAACTGGCTGCTTCCCGAGAACGTCTCGGACGTGCTGCCGCAGGAAGCGCGCCGGGTCGAGGAGCTGCGGCGCGCGCTGCTCGACCTGTATCGAGGTTTCGGCTACGAATACGTGATCCCGCCGCTGATCGAGCACCTGGAGTCGCTGCTGTCGGGCACCGACGCGGACCTGGATCTGCGCACCTTCAAGCTGGTCGACCAGTCCAGCGGCCGCAGCCTGGGCGTGCGGGCGGACGCGACCCCGCAAACGGCGCGCATCGACGCCCACATCCTGAACCGCGACGGCGTGGTCCGGCTCTGCTACGCGGGCCCGGCGCTGCACGCGCGCCCGCTGCATCCGCTCGCCAGCCGCGAGCCGATCCAGGTCGGCGCCGAGCTGTACGGGGACGCCGGCATCGAAGCCGACGCCGAGGTGCTGCAACTGGCCGCGCGCTCGCTCGAACTGGCCGGAGCCTCGCAGCTGCGGATCGATCTGGGTCACAGCGGCGTGCTGCGGGCGATCCTGGCGGCGGAGCACCTGCCGCCGGAACGGCTGGACGACATCCTGCGTGCGCTCAATTCCAAAGACCCGGCGGCCCTGAAGTCGGCGGCCGCGGCGCTGGCGCCGGCCGCGCGCGACGCGTTGCTGAGGCTAACCGACCTGCACGGCGACTTGGCGGTGCTGGCGCGCGCCCGGCGCGACCTGCCGGCCGGCGACGAGCTCGCCGCCGCGCTGGCGCAGCTCGAGCAGCTGGCCGCCTTCTGCCCGCCCGGAGCCGCGAGCGTGGATCTGGCCGATCTGCACGGATACCGCTACTACACGGGGGCGACCTTCGCCGCCTACGTGGCGGGTAGCGCCGGACCGATACTGCGCGGCGGCCGCTACGACGACATCGGGCGCAATTTCGGGCGCGCCCGACCGGCCACGGGATTTTCGATCATCGACCTGCGCGAGGCGGCGCAGCTCGCAGGGGCAGCGCCCGCGCCGAAGGCGATCAGCGCCCCGCACGGCACCGACCCGGAGTTGAACGCCCTGGTGGCGGCGCTCAGGGCGCAGGGGCAGATCGTGGTGCGTGGCGGGCAGGGACGCGCGGCGCAGGGATCGTTCGAATTCGATCGGCAGATCCGGCGCGTGGGCACGCGCTGGCAGGTGGTCGTGCGCGAGCCGCAGCCGACCGGCGACGGCTCAGCGGAGGCGAAGTCCGATGGCGGGTAACGTGGTCGTGGTCGGAACCCAGTGGGGTGACGAGGGCAAGGGCAAGATCGTCGACTGGCTGACCGACCGGGCCGACGGCGTGGTGCGCTTCCAGGGCGGGCACAACGCGGGCCACACCCTGGTGATCGGCCAGCACAAGACGATCCTGCGGTTGATACCGTCCGGCATCCTGCGCCCTTCGGTCGCCTGCTACATCGGCAACGGGGTCGTGCTGTCTCCGCCGGCGCTGCTGGCCGAGATCGACGAGCTGCAGCAGGCCGGGGTCGAGGTGGGACACCGGCTGGCGATCAGCGGCAACTGCGCGCTGATCCTGGACTACCACGTTGCGCTGGATCGCGCGCGCGAGGCGCGACGCGGAGCCGACCCGATCGGCACCACCGGGCGCGGAATCGGGCCGGCGTACGAAGACAAGGTGGGGCGGCGGGCGCTGCGCGCGCAGGACCTGTTCGACGAGAGCCGCTTTGCCGAGCGCGTGCGCGAAGCGCTGGAGTACCACAACTTCGTGCTGACGCGCTATCTGAATTCGGAGGCAGTCGACGCCGGACGGGTGATCGAGTCGACGCTGAAACTGGGCACCCGCATCCGGCCGATGGTGGCCGACGTCTCCTACCTGCTGGATCAGGTCATGAACAGCGGCAAGCGCCTGCTGTTCGAAGGGGCGCAAGGCTCGCTGCTCGACGTCGACCATGGCACCTACCCGTACGTGACGTCCAGCAACACGGTGGCCGCGGCGGCGGCGGTGGGGGCGGGGGTAGGGCCGCAGCGCCTGAACTACGTGCTGGGAATCACCAAGGCCTACGCGACCCGGGTCGGATCGGGTCCGTTTCCGACCGAGCTGAACGACGACTGCGGCGAGCTGCTGCGCCAGCGCGGGCAGGAGTTCGGTTCCGTCACGGGGCGCCCGCGGCGCTGCGGCTGGTTCGATGCGGCGGCGTTGCGCCGCGCGGTCCAGTTGAACGGAGCCACCGGGCTGTGCGTGACGAAACTGGACGTGCTGGACGGGCTGCCGACCGTGCGCCTGTGCACGGGGTACCGGTACGAGGGCAGGGCGGTCGACATCCTGCCGTTCGGCGCCGACGCGGTGGCGCGCTGCGAGCCGGTGTACCAGGATTTCCCGGGCTGGAGCGAATCCACATTCGGCGTGCGCGCCTGGTCGGACCTGCCCACGGCGGCGCGCAGTTACCTGGGCCGCCTCTCCGAGCTGGCCGGCGTGCCGATCGACCTCGTTTCGACCGGACCGGAGCGCGATCAGACGATCGTGCTGCGCCATCCGTTTTCGGTGGTGTGCTGACTATGGACGAGCCCGAGCAGAGCGGCCCGGCACCCGAGCTTCGGGTCGACTGGGAGGAGTACTACCGCCTGGTCGAAGTGCTGGCGCTCAAGATCCATCAGTCCGGCTACGAGTTCGATTCGCTGCTGTGCCTGGCGCGCGGCGGACTGCGCGTGGGAGACGTGATCTCGCGCATCTTCGAGCGGCCCCTGGCGGTCCTCACGGTGAGCTCATACCGGGAGCAAGGCGGCACCCGGCGCGGCGCGCTGCAGATCGCCGCGGGCATTTCGGCGATCGAGCCCGAGCTGCGCGGGCGGGTGCTGCTGGTGGACGACCTCGCCGATTCGGGGGTCACGCTGACGCAGGTCGTGCAATACCTGACCGTGCGCTTTCCCAACGTCAGCGAGGTGCGCACCGCGGTGATCTGGCTGAAAGGCTGCTCGCAGTTCCGCCCGGAGTACTTCGCGTCGCACCTGCCGGAGAGCCCGTGGATCCATCAGCCGTTCGAGGTGTACGACCATCTGCGGCCGACCGATCTGGCGCAGCGGGTGGGTGAATCGGGCCGGGACCGGCGCTGAGGTGCATCGGTCGGTTTTCGCGCACACGAAAAGGCCTCCCTAAAGTTCAAAAGCCGGACGGCGCTCGCGCCACTAGCCTTCCCGCGCGATCCGGCGCTCAAGAAGACGCTGAGCTCGTCCGGACCAGGTCTCGCCAATGTCGACCGGAGTCCGCATTCGAGCCCGCTTCTAGACGCGAGCCCGGATACGGAAAGACCACCCCAGCGCGCTCCGTGGGGCACGCCCGTCAGCGGGAATGCCTGACTGATCCGCTGCGGATCCGAGGTTCCGGCTGATGCGCGAGCTGGGAATTCGGATCTGCTGGCACAATGTATGCCTGTCTCCCTCCCGCTTTCGCCAGCGCGGATCGGGCTGCGGCCAGCGATGCAGCCAATCGAACCGCTCAGAGGGAAACGTGGTGCCCAGAAGAGGACTCGAACCTCCACACCCTTGCGGGCGCCAGGACCTGAACCTGGTGCGTCTACCAATTCCGCCATCTGGGCATCGGCGAGGCGCGGATTCTAGCGCAAGCGGGAGTGGGCAGAGCCGTGCAGGAATGTTTCGATAGGACAGCGTGAACGACGAAAAGCACCCCATTGCGACGATCGAGCGGCAGGCCATCATCGATGCCCTGACCGGATCCGGATCGCCGCTGACCGACCAGGAACTGGCCGACCGCCTCCGGATCCAGGAGCCGGGCCGCAGCGTGCTGGCCCTGGCACTGGCGGAGCTGGAGCGCGATGGCCGCATCGTGCGCAACCGCGCGGGTCTGCTGCTGGTGACGGCGCGGGCCGATTTGATGTCGGGCCAGGTGCAGGGACACCGCGAAGGGCACGGCCTGCTGGTTCGCGACGACGGCGGTCCCGACCTGGTGCTGGACGACCACGAAATGACCAAGGTGTTGCACGGCGACCGGGTGCTGGCCCGGATCACCGGCAGCGACCGCCGCGGCCGCCCGATGGGTGAAATCGTCGAGGTACTCGAGCGCCGCACCAACCGGCTGGTGGGGCGGCTGCTGAACGAGCGCGGGGTCACGATCGTGGTGCCCGAGGACCAGCGCATCCAGCACGACATCCTGGTGCCGCCGCAGGCGGTGGCCCATGCGCGCCCCGGGCAGGTGGTCGTGGTAGAGATCATCCAGCAGCCGCAGCGCTACGTTCAGGCGATCGGGCGCGTGATCGAGGTGCTCGGGCAGATCGAAGACCCGGGCATGGAGATCGAAATCGCGGTGCGCAAGTTCGCCGTGCCGCACCAGTTCTCCGAGGCGGCCCAGCAACAGGCGCAGGCGCTGCCGGTCGAAACGGGCGCCCGGGACCGCAAGGGCCGGATCGATCTGCGCGACGTTGCGCTGGTCACGATCGACGGCGAGGATGCGCGCGATTTCGACGACGCCGTGTACTGCGAGCCGATCGCGCGCAAAGGCTGGCGCCTGGTCGTCGCGATCGCCGACGTCAGTCACTACGTGGAGCCGGGCACGCCGCTGGATCGGGAGGCGCAAATGCGCTCCACGTCGGTCTACTTTCCCCGGCGCGTGATCCCGATGCTGCCCGAGCGTCTGTCCAACGGGCTTTGTTCGCTCAATCCCGACGTCGATCGGGTGGCGCTGGTGTGCGACATGGTGATCGGCCCCAAAGGGGCCATCAAGGGATACCAGTTCTATCCGGCGCTGATCCGCTCGCGGGCGCGGCTCACCTACACCGAGGTGTGGGAGGCCCTGTCGGTTCCCGACTCGGCCGCCAAGCGGCGCCACCAGGCGCTGCTGCCGCACCTGCGCAACTTGCACCGGCTGTACGAGGTGCTGGCCGCCGGCCGGGTCCAGCGCGGCGCGCTGGACCTGGATACGGTCGAGACCCAGATCGTTTGCAACGCGAGCGGGCGCATCGAGCGGATCGTTCCGCGCGTGCGCAACGACGCGCACCGGCTGATCGAGGAATGCATGCTGGCCGCCAACCTGTGCGCGGCCGATTTCCTGCGGCGTGGACGGCATCCGGCCCTGTACCGGGTGCACGAAGGACCCACCGCGCCGAAGCTGGAGGCGCTGCGTGCCTCGCTGAAGGCGTTCGGGCTGCAGCTGGACGGTGGAGCCGACCCCGAGCCGGCCCACTACGCGAAGCTGCTGCAGCGCATCCGCGCCCGTCCCGATTCGCAGCTGCTGCAGACGATGGTGCTGCGCTCGATGCAACAGGCGATCTACTCGCCGCACAACAGCGGCCATTTCGGCCTGGCGTACGAGGCCTACGCGCATTTCACCTCGCCGATCCGGCGCTACCCCGATCTGCTGGTGCACCGGACGCTGAAGGCGCTGCTGGCGGCGCGCCGCTACGAGCCGGCGCTGTACGCGGACGACGGCAGCCCGGTCGACTGCAGCTCGCCGATGGCGTGCTGGGAAAAGCTCGGCGTGCTGTGCTCGGCCAACGAACGGCGCGCGGACGAAGCCTCGCGCGACGTGGAGGCCTGGTTGAAGAGCTACTACGTGCGCGAGCGCACGGGCGAGACGTTTTCCGGATCGATTTCCGCCGTGGTGCCGTTCGGCGTGTTCGTGATCCTGGACGATCTGTACGTCGAGGGCCTGGTGCACGTGTCCGAGCTGGGCTCCGAGTACTTCCATTTCAACGAGGCCCTGCACGAGCTGCGCGGGGAGCGCACCGGGCTGCGCTTCCGCCTGGCCGAGCGGCTGACCGTGCAGGTCGCGCGCGTCGATCTGGAGGCGCGCCGCATCGACTTTCGACTGATGAGGCCGGGTTCGCCCGCCGGGCCCCGGCCCGAGGGCCGGGAGGGCGCCGAGCGCGAGCGCAACCGGCGCGAGGCCGAGCGCGCTGCCGAGCGCGGCTCCCGCCAGGCACGGCGCGCCGAGCAGCTGGCCGCGCACACGGGCGAGCGCGCCGCCCCGGCAGCGCGGCGCGGCAAGGTCGGCGTGGGCGGTCGCAAGCGGCGCCGTGGACGCCCGGCCCGATGAGCGAGCGGGCCGCGCTGGCGGGGTTTCACGCGGTGACCGCGCGGCTGCGCAATGCGCCGCAAAGCATCGAGTCGCTTTACTACGATCCGACCCGGCGCGATGCGCGCATGCGCGACCTGCTGGCGCGGGCGCAGCAGGCGGGCGTGCGGCCGATCGCGGCCGAGCCGCAGCGGCTGCAGGCGCTGGTGGGGCAGGCGCGCCACCAGGGCGTGGTGGCGCTGTGCGCCGCCGCCACGGGGGTGCATTCGCTGGAGCAGGTGCTGGACGCGATCGGCCAGGGCTCGCTGCTGCTGCTGCTCGACGGCATCACCGATCCGCGCAACCTCGGCGCCTGCCTGCGCACCGCGGAGGCGGCCGGGGTCGCCGCGGTCGTGTTTCCGCGCGACCGTTCCGCGCCGCTGTCGTCGGTCGCCTTGAAGGCCGCCAGCGGCGCGGTCGAGTCGCTGCCGGTGATCGCGGTGGTGAACCTGGCGCGCGCCATGGATGAGATCAAGGAGGCGGGCGTGCGGATCATCGGGGCCGACCACGCAGCCCCGCGCAGCCTGTACCAGGCGGATCTGCGCGGGGCGCTCGCATGGGCGCTGGGAGCGGAGGGCCACGGCCTGCGGCGGCTCACGCGCGAGCGCTGCGACGAGCTGGCCGCCATCCCGCTGGCCGGGCAGGTCGAGAGCCTGAACGTGTCGGTTGCGGCCGGCGTGTGCCTGTTCGAGACACGGCGTCAGCGCAGCCTGCTGCCGGCTTGAGATCGGTGCGCGATCAGGTAGAATCGCGTGTTTTTTCCTTGCCGCACCGCGACGCACCGGGCGGCTTCAATCCACAGGGAGATGTCAGGATGCGTCACTACGAAATCTGCTTCATCGTCCATCCGGACCAGAGCGAGCAGGTGCCAGGCATGATCGAGCGCTATCGCGCGCTCGTCACCGGACAGGGTGGCAAGGTGCACCGTGTCGAGGACTGGGGCCGGCGCCAGCTCGCTTATCCGATCGACAAGCTGGTCAAGGCGCACTACGTGCTGCTCAACGTGGAGTGCGCAAAGCCGACGCTGGACGAGCTGGAGCACACGTTCCGCTACAACGATGCCGTTTTACGGCACCTGACGGTGGGAATGAAATCCGCGCAGACCGGGCCGTCTCCGATGATGAAGATCGTCGAGAAGGAGGAGGCGCGCAAGGCGGCGGCCGAGCAGCCTGCCGCTGCCGCCACCGCCACCGCTTAGGCGTCCCCAAGCTCGGGCTGCCCGCATGGTCCGGGCTCCGGCAGGCGGGGCGGGATGAACGAGTTCCGGATCAGCGGAATCCTGGTCGAGCGGGCCGCGCTGCGGTTCACGCCGGCGGGGGTTGCGGTGGTGGAGGCGCAGATACGGCACCAGTCGGCCGTGATGGAGGCGGGCACGCCCCGGACGGTCGAGTTCGTGGTGAGGGCGATCGGCCTGGGGCCGATCGCGAAGGAGCTGGAACACGAGGCGCTGGGCGCGCGGTTGGATCTGTCGGGCTTTCTGACAACGCGGTCGCGGCGGTCCGCACGGCTGGTCCTGCATCTGACCGGGATGCGCCGGACGCAGGAAGATGAACGAAGGGATTTGAGCGGGAGTTGATGATGGCAACGGCACGCAAATCGACCAGGGGCAAACCGCCGGGCCGCGGCGGCCGCGCAGGCGGCGGGCGGCGCGACCAGCAGAAGAATGCGCTGTTCAAGCGCCGCAAGTTCTGCCGTTTCACGGCCGAAAAAGTCGAGATGATCGACTACAAGGACATCGAGACGCTGCGCGACTTCATCCTGGACAACGGCAAGATCATCCCGGCGCGGCTGACCGGGACCAAGGCGCACTATCAGCGCCAGCTCGACACCGCGATCAAGCGGGCGCGCTTCCTGGCGTTGATTCCGTACACCGACAACCACTGAGACAGGCTCCGGAGCCGACGATGCAGGTCATACTCCTCGAAAAGCTGGCCAAGCTCGGGCAACTGGGCGATGTGGTCAAGGTCAAGGACGGCTACGCCCGCAATTTCCTGATCCCGCAGGGCAAGGCCAAGCGCGCGACCGAAGCGGCGAAAAAGGAATTCGAGGGTCGGCGCGCGGAGCTGGAAGCGGCACATGCCGACCGGCTGCAAGCGGCGCAGACGCTGGGCGAGCGCCTGGGCGGCCTGACGGTGCAGATTCCGGCGCGGGCGGGCGTGGATGGTCGCCTGTTCGGATCGGTGACGAACTTCGACATCGCCGAGGCGGTGCACAAGCAGGGCTTCGAAGTGGCCAAGGCGCAGGTCAGGATGCCGCAGGGGCCGCTGAAGACGGTCGGTGATCACAAGATCGCGCTGGCGCTTCACTCCGACGTCGTGGTCGAGATCACCGTTTCGGTCCTGAGCGACGCCGCCTGATCCGCACCGTCATTGAACGTCCCGGCCAACGACCCGCAACTGGCGACGCTGCGCACGCCGCCGCATTCGGTCGAGGCCGAACAGTCGGTGCTGGGCGGGCTGCTGCTGGACAACTCGGCCTGGGACCGGATCGCCGACCGCATCGCGGCGGAGGACTTCTACCGCCATGACCACCGGCTGATCTTCCAGCAGATCGCGCGCCTGATCGACCAGACCAAGCCGGCCGATACGGTCACGGTGTTCGAGGCGCTGCAGGCCACCGGGCAGGCGGCCGACAGCGGCGGCCTGGCGTACCTGAACTCGCTGGCCCAGAACACGCCCTCGGCAGCCAACATCCGGCGCTACGCGGAGATCGTGCGCGAGCGCGCGGTGCTGCGGAGGCTGGTCGCGGTGGGCGAGGAAATCGCCGTCTCCGCCCTGGAGCCGCAGGGCCGCGACGCCAAGCAGATCCTGGACGAGGCCGAAGGCAAGGTATTCAAGATCGCCGAGCAGGGTTCGCGCGACCGGGCCGGTTTCGTGCGCCTGGCGCCGCTGCTGACGCGCGTGGTCGAGCGCATCCAGGAGCTGTTCGAGCGCTCCAGCACGAGCGACGTGACCGGCGTGCCGACCGGCTTTTCGGACCTGGACTCCAAGACCTGCGGGCTGCAGCCGGGCGACCTGATCATCATCGCCGGCCGCCCGTCGATGGGCAAGACGGCGCTCGCGCTGAACATCGGCGAGCACGTGGCGATCGACCTCGGGATGCCGGTGGCGGTGTTTTCGATGGAAATGGGCGCCGGGCAGCTTGCGCTGCGCATGCTCGGGTCGGTCGGACGCATCGATCAGCAGCGGCTGCGCACCGGGCGGCTGACGGATGAGGACTGGCCGCGCCTGAGCGGAGCGATCGAGCGCATGCACGCGGCGCCGCTGTACATCGACGAGACCCCGGCGCTGAACGCGCTGGAGCTGCGCGCGCGCGCCAGGCGCCTGGCACGCGAGTACCGCCAGCTCGGCCTGATCGTGGTCGACTACCTGCAGCTGATGTCGGCCACGGCGTTCGGCGAAAACCGCGCCACCGAGATCTCCGAGATTTCCCGCTCGCTCAAGGCGCTCGCCAAGGAGTTGAAGGTTCCGGTGGTCGCGCTGTCGCAGCTGAACCGGACCGTGGAGACGCGCACCGACAAGCGCCCGGTGATGTCGGATCTGCGCGAGTCCGGTGCCATCGAGCAGGACGCCGACCTGATCCTGTTCATCTATCGCGACGAGGTCTACAACCCGGACACCAGCGACAAGGGCGTGGCCGAGGTCATCATCGGCAAGCAGCGCAACGGCCCGATCGGCAAGGTCAACCTGCGCTTCGGCGGCGAGTTCACCCGCTTCGACAACCTGGCCAGCTCGGGTTCCGCTGCCCCGTACTAGGAGTGGCGTTTTCCCCCTCTCCCGCGGAGCGGGAGAGGGGGAAATCATTCCTTGCGTGTCCCGAACCTTCTGCCGCGCGGCACTGCCGGCGGTGCAACTGCAGCGGCCGCAACGCGCGAGCTCACTCGCCGGTGGCGCCCGGGCACTGCTGTTTGATCTCGGCGATCTTGTTATCCAGCATGGTGTTGTACTCGCCGGTCGCTATGCGGTACTTCGTGCCTGCCTGGCCTGCAACAGCGCCGGCGACCAACGCCATGGGAACAATCGATTTGACACCGGCCGCGATCCTTTGCGCCGTACTCTTCTTCTCCTGTTCGAGCGCTCGGATGTCGCCATCGGCGGTCGCGCAGTTGATCGGCGCCGTTGGGGTCTCTTGCGCGGTTTTCTTCTCCGCGGTGTAGCAGCCGCTGATCAGCACCGTCAGGAACAGCGCCAAAGAGCCGATGCCAAAGGTCTTTACGTTGATCATCTTCATCCCTCTCTACGGATGCGTCTTGTTCCCCCGGGGTACCAAATGTCGGACGCAGGACGTCATCCCGCCCGGAGGTCGCCAAATGCCCGTCGAAGACTAGGCCTGTGTCTGGCAGAGCGCCATTGGGCTTTGGTCCAATAGGCGTCGCCAAGGCGTGGGCGCCCGGCAACGGAAGGCAGCGAAGTCCGCCTAAAGCGCCTCGGCTGCGTGATCGGCCAGGCGCGAGCGCTCGCCGCGCAGCATCGTCACGTGGCCCGCGTGCGGCCAGCCCTTGAAGCGGTCCACCACGTAGCTCAGCCCCGAGCTTCCTTCGGTCAGGTAGGGCGTGTCGATCTGCGCGATGTTGCCCAGGCACACCACCTTGGTGCCGGGGCCGGCGCGCGTGATCAGCGTCTTCATCTGCTTGGGCGTCAGGTTCTGCGCCTCGTCGATGATCAGATACTTGCTGATGAAGGTGCGCCCGCGCATGAAGCTCATCGCCTTGATCCGGATCCGAGTCCGGATCAGGTCGTTGGTGGCGGCGCGGCCCCACTCGCCGGCCGAGTCCTCGCCGCGGTTCAGCACCTCCAGGTTGTCCTCCAGCGCGCCCATCCAGGGGGCCATTTTTTCCTCCTCGGTGCCGGGCAGGAAGCCGATGTCCTCGCCAACCGGCACCGTGGCGCGCGTCATGATGATCTCCGAGTAGCGCCGCGACTCCAGCGTCTGCGCCAGCCCCGCGGCCAGCGCCAGCAGCGTCTTGCCGGTGCCGGCCTGCCCGATCAGCGTCACGAAGTCGCAGTCCGGGTCCATCAGCAGGTTCAGGGCGAAGCTCTGCTCGCGGTTGCGCGCTGTGATGCCCCAGACCGCATTTTTCGCGTGCAGGTAGTCGCGCAGCACACGCAGCACGGCCGTCTTGCCCCGGATTTCCTTCACCTGGGCGTAGAACGGAGGCGTCGCCACCTCCAGGTACACGAACTCGTTGATCAGCAGTTCCGGCACCAGCGGCCCCGTGATCCGGTAGTAGGTGGCGCCGCCCTGCTGCCAGGACTCCATGCCCTTGGAGTGCCGGTCCCAGAAGTTGGCCGGCAGCGCCAGCACCCCGGTGTACAGCAGGTCGGTGTCCTCGAGCACCTTGTCGTTGGTGTAGTCCTCGGCCGACAGCCCCAGGGCACGCGCCTTCACGCGCATGTTGATGTCCTTCGACACCAGCACCACGTCGCACCCCTGGCGCGCCTGGCTCAGCGCCCGCACCACCCCCAGGATGTGGTTGTCGGCCTTGCCGACCGGCAGGCTGGGCGGCAGCGACTCGGCGATCGCCTCGGTCTGCAGGAACAGGCGGCCGGTCGCTTCCGGGTTACCGATCGATGACAGTGGAATGCCCTGTTCGATCGGCTCGTGCCAGGTGGCCACCAGCGAGTCGAGCGAGCGGCTGGCCTGCCGCGCGTTGCGCGCGACCTCGGACAGGCCCTTCTTGTGGCCGTCGAGCTCCTCCAGCGTCATCATCGGCAGGAAGATGTCGTGCTCCTCGAAGCGGAACAGGCTGGTCGGGTCGTGCATCAGCACGTTGGTGTCCAGCACGAACAGCCGGGGCCGGCCGCTGGCGGCGCGCGGCTTGCGGCCGCTCGTTCGCGTGCGCGTCTCGACCAGCGCCAGGTGCGCCGCCGAACGTTCGCGCGGAGTCGGCTCGGGCGCGGGTGCGGGTGCGGGCCGCGCCACCGGCGCCGGGCGGCGCGCCCGGGGCGCTTCGACGGGCGCTGGGTCGGTCGGCAGCAGGATGGTGGCTGGCTTGGTCGGCGATTTTGGAAGCGGCATGCGATCAGCGTTCGTTCGAAGTGGAGGAAAGGAGGGGACAGGCTGCCATCACGCGAGCGAGCCGAGCGCGGCCAGCGTCTGCTGGACGTGTCCCGGCACCTTCACGCCGCGCCATTCCTGGCGCAACACGCCGCGCGCGTCGAGCAGAAACGTGCTGCGCTCGATGCCGCGCACCGGACGGCCATACATCGTCTTGTTCTTGATCACGCCGAACATCGTGCAAACCCGCTCGTCCGGATCCGACACCAGCTCGAACGGAAGGTCCAGCTTCTGCTTGAAGCCCTGGTGCGACTTCAAGCTGTCGCGCGAGACGCCGATGATCTGCGCCCGGTGCCGCGCGAACTGGCGATGCGCGGCCGCGAAGTCCTGGCTTTCGGCGGTGCAGCCCGAGGTGTTGTCCTTGGGATAGAAATAGATCAGCAGCGGTGAGCCGCGCGTTTCGGACAGTCGGAATTCGCCGCCGGTGGAGGCAGCGGAAAAATCGGGCACCGGCTCGCCGATCGCGACCGTCATGGCTTCGCATGCTCCTGCAGCAGGGCGCCGGCTACGCGCCGGCCGTCGGACACCAGGATGTTGTAGGTGCGGCAGGCGGCGTTGGTGTCCATCGCCTCGAGGCCGATGCCGGCCCGGGACAGGCGCGCGGCCAGGCCAGCAGGGGGCAGGCGGTAGCGCGCGCCGGTGCCGAACAGCACCACCTCCGGTTTCAGGCCGATCACCGGGTCGAAGTCTTCGGGGCGCAGCGATTCGAACGCGGCCACGCTCCAGGGCTGCAGGCTGTCGGCCCCGAGGATCAGGCTGCCGGCGTGGCGCGTGCCGTTGATCTCGATATAGCCGGGGCCGTAGCCGGTGACGATGTTCAGGTTCGTCGCGACCAGTGCGTGCAGCTTCATGCATCTCCAACAATGCGTCGCCCGACCGGCGCCGCCGCGCTCCCCGGTCAAGGGTCGCGGTCGTGCATTTGCTGTAAATTATGCACAGAAAGACACGCCCATGGAGCACGTTCCACCCGAATTTCCCCGCATCAAGCGGCTGCCGCCGTACGTTTTCAATATAACGACCGAATTGAAGATGGCCGCCCGGCGGCGCGGGGAAGACATTATCGACATGAGCATGGGCAATCCGGACGGCCCGACGCCCAGGCACATCGTCGAGAAGCTGGTCGAGGCCGTTCAGCGCCCGGACACGCACGGGTACTCGGTCTCCAAGGGCATCCCGCGCCTGCGGTGGGCCATCGCCAACTGGTATCGAAACCGGTTCCAGGTCGAGATCGACCCGGATTGCGAGGCCATCGTGACGATCGGGTCCAAGGAAGGGCTGGCCCACCTGATGCTGGCCACGCTGGACCGCGGCGACACGGTGCTGGTCCCCAATCCCAGCTATCCGATCCACATCTACGGCGCGATCATCGCGGGCGCCGACATCCGCTCGGTGCAGATCACGCGCGGGGTCGATTTCTTCGGAGAGCTGGAGCGCGCCATTCGCGAGTCCTTCCCCAAGCCGCGCATGATGGTGCTGGGTTTTCCCAGCAACCCGACCGCTCAATGCGTCGATCTGGATTTTTTTCGCCGCGTGATCGACCTGGCCCGGGCGCACCGGATCTACGTGGTGCACGACCTGGCCTACGCCGACATCGTGTTCGACGGCTACCAGGCGCCCTCGATCATGCAGGTTCCGGGCGCGCGCGACGTGGCGGTCGAGTTCTTCACGCTGAGCAAGAGCTACAACATGGCGGGTTGGCGGATCGGCTTCATGGTCGGCAACCGCGACCTGGTGGCGGCTCTGGCGCGCATCAAGAGTTACCACGACTACGGCACCTTCACCCCGATCCAGGTCGCCTCGATTGCGGCGCTGGAAGGTCCGCAGCAATGCGTGCACGAGATCTGCGCCCAGTACCAGCGCCGGCGCGACGTGCTCGCCAAGGGCCTGCACGAAGCCGGCTGGCCGGTCGAAGTGCCGAAGGCGTCGATGTACATCTGGGCCGAGATCCCGGCACCGTACCGCGCCGGCGGCTCGCTCGAGTTCGCCAAGAAGCTGCTGGCGCAGGCCAAGGTCGCGGTGTCCCCGGGCATCGGTTTCGGCGAATACGGCGACACCCACGTGCGCTTCGCCCTGATCGAGAACGAGCACCGGATCCGTCAGGCGGTGCGCGGCATACGCGACATGTTCCGGCGCGACGGGCTGGCTCCCAAGGCGGCCGCCTGAGTGCGTCCGGTCCGCCGCAGCGTCCCATGAAGCCGATCAAGGTCGGCCTGCTCGGCCTCGGGACGGTGGGGCAGGGCACGTTCGAGATCCTGCGACGCAACCAGGAAGAGATCAAGCGCCGCGCCGGCCGCGGCATCGAGATCGTCCGGATCGCGGTGCGCGATGCCGCCAGGGCGCGCACGCTGGTCGGCGGCAGCATCGAGGTCACCGACAACCCCGACCAGCTGGTGCGGGCGCCCGGCATCGACATCGTGGTGGAGCTGATCGGCGGATGCGATCCGGCGCGCGCGCTGGTGCTGGAAGCGATCCGCCACCAGAAGCACGTCGTCACGGCCAACAAGGCGCTGCTGGCGCAGCACGGCAACGAGATCTTCGCGGCCGCGCACCAGAAGGGTGTGATGGTGGCGTTCGAGGCGGCGGTGGCCGGCGGCATTCCGATCATCAAGGCGCTGCGCGAGGGTCTGACCGCGAACCGGATCGAATGGATCGCCGGCATCATCAACGGCACCAGCAATTTCATCCTGAGTCAGATGCGCGCCACCGGCGCCCCGTTCGAATCGGTGCTGGCGCAGGCCCAGGCACTGGGCTACGCCGAGGCCGATCCGCGCTTCGACATCGACGGTGTGGACGCCGCGCACAAGCTGACGATACTGTGCTCGATCGCGTTCGGGGTGCCGATCCGGTTCGAGGCCGCCTATATCGAGGGCATCGGCAAGCTGGCGGCGGCCGACATCCGCTACGCCGAGCAGCTCGGGTACCGGATCAAGCTGCTCGGCATCACCAAGCTCACCGCCAACGGTATCGAGCTCAGGGTGCATCCGACCCTGGTACCGATGCAGCGCCTGCTGGCCAGCGTGGAGGGCGCGATGAACGCGGTGCTGGTCAAGGGCGATGCGGTTGGAACGACGATGTACTACGGGCCCGGCGCGGGGGCCGAACCGACCGCATCGGCCGTGGTGGCCGACCTGGTCGACGTCACGCGCACTCACACGGCCGATCCGGACAACCGGGTGCCGCACCTGGCGTTCCAGCCCGATGCGCTGGTCAACCTGCCCTGGCTGGGCATCGAGGACACGGTCACCTCGTACTATTTCCGGATGCGCGTGGCCGACCGTCCTGGCGTGCTGGCGGATATCGCGCGCGTTCTGGCGGACCACCGCATTTCGATCGACGCCATGTTCCAGCGGGAACCGGGCGAGGGCGAGAACCAGACCGACATCATCCTGTTGACGCACGAGGCGGTCGAGCGCGACGTCAATGCCGCGATCGCACGCATCGAGGCGCTGCCGACCGTCCTGGCGCCGGTGATCCGCATCCGTCAGGAAGAGCTGCTCTGATGGAGTATGTCTCGACGCGGGGGCAGACGCCGCCGGCGCCTTTTCGCGCCGTCTTGATGGAAGGCCTGGCGCCCGACGGCGGGCTGATGGTGCCGCAGCGCTATCCCCAGGTCGATGCCGCCACGCTGCGCGCATGGCGCGGGCTGTCGTACGCGCAGCTGGCCGCGCAGGTGATGCAGCTGTTCGCGGACGACTACCCGCCCGCCGAGCTGGCCGGCCTGACGCGCGGCGTCTACACGGCGGCGGTATTCGGCAGCGAGCAGGTCGCGCCGCTGATGGACCTGGAGCCCGGGCTGAAGCTGCTGCAACTGTCCAACGGCCCGACGCTGGCGTTCAAGGACGTCGCGATGCAACTGCTGGGGGCGCTGTTCCAGTTCGAGCTGGCCGGGGGCGCCGCTGCTCTGAACGTCCTGGGCGCCACCTCCGGCGACACCGGTTCGTCGGCCGAGTACGCGATGCGCGGGCGCCCCGCGATCCGCGTGTTCATGCTCTCGCCGGATGGCCGCATGAGCGCGTTCCAGCGCGCCCAGATGTACTCGCTGACCGACCCGAACATCTTCAACATCGCGGTGGCCGGCACCTTCGACGATTGCCAGGACATCGTGAAGGCGATCGCCTCCGACGTCGGATTCAAGCAGCGCCACCGGATGGGCGCGGTCAACTCGATCAATTGGGCCCGGGTGGCCGCCCAGGTCGTGTACTACTTCCGCGGCTATCTGGAGGCGACCGCGCGCGACGGCGACCCCGTCTCGTTCTGCGTGCCCTCGGGCAACTTCGGCAACGTGCTGGCCGGATGGATTGCGCGCAACATGGGCCTGCCGATCGACCGGCTGGTGGTCGCGACCAACGAGAACGACGTGCTGGACGAGTTCTTCCGCACCGGACGCTACCGGCCGCGCAGCCGGGAGCAGACACTCGCCACCAGCAGCCCGTCGATGGACATCTCCAGGGCGTCGAATTTCGAGCGCTTCGTGTTCGACCTGGTGCGGCGCGACCCCGACGAAGTGCGCCGCCTGTGGCGCGAACTGGAGCAGCGCGGCGAGTTCGACCTGGCCGCCGGCCCGCATTGGCGCGGCGCCGCCGCCTGCGGGTTTGCGTCCGGACGCAGCACGCACGCGGATCGGCTGGCGACGATCCGGTCCGTTTACCGCGCCAGCGGGCGCATCGTCGATCCCCACACGGCCGATGGCATCAAGGTCGCGCGCGAATCGTGCCGGACCGGGGTGCCGATGATCTGCCTGGAAACGGCACAGGCTGCCAAGTTTTCGGACACGATCGTGGAGGCGATCGGCCGGGCACCGCCGCTGACGGACGAAATGAGCCGGATGCTGGAGCGGCCGCAGCGCTTCGAGAGGATGCCGGCCGATGCGGGCCGGGTCCGGCGCTTCATCGAAGCCAGGACCGGCTGAGGCGGAGCGCCCACGTGAAGGCCGTCGGGTTCTTCGGTCTGTCGGGGTCGGGCAAGACCACGCTGATCGAGCGTCTGATCCCGGTGCTGGCGCAGCGCGGGCTGACGGTTTCTGCCATCAAGCATGCGCACCATGGATTCGATATCGATCGGCCAGGGAAGGACTCGTACCGGTTCCGCGCCGCCGGTGCCGCGCAGGTGATGGTGGCGGCCCCGCAGCGCTGGGCCCTGATGACGGAGTTGCGCGGCGAGGCCGCCGGCCTCGATCGGCTGCTGGCCGAACTGGCCCCGTGCGACCTGGTCCTGGTGGAAGGCTTTCGCAGCGACGGATCGATCCCGCGCATCGAAGTGCGCCCCTCGTTCGCGCCGGGCGCGGTTGCGCCCGCCGCTACGGAGGGCGAGCCCTCCGTAGCGGGCAGTGCGAAGGAGGGCGAGCTGATCGCGATCGTGTGCGATGATCGGGTCGACAGCGCGCTGCCGAGGTTCGCCCGCGACGATGTCGCGGCGATCGGCGCGTTCATCGTCCGGCACCTGGGACTTGGCTGATGCTTTCGCTCGATCAGGCGATCGAACAGTTGTTGGTTCAGGCCTCGCCGGTCGGGCAGACCGAGACGGTCGCCAGCATCGACGCGCTCGGGCGCGTACTGGCTGCGCCGGTCGTCTCGAACGTGGCGGTGCCGCCGCTGGACCAATCCGAGATGGACGGTTACGCGGTGCGCTGCGCCGACCTGGGCATCGTGCCGGCCACCCTGCCGGTTTCGCAGCGCATCCAGGCCGGGCAGATCGGCATGCCGCTCGCCCCGGGGTCGGCTGCCCGCATCTTCACCGGTGCGCCGGTCCCGTCCGGCTGCGACGCGATCGTGCCACAAGAGGATGCGCAGGCCCAGGCCGAACGCGTGGTCGTGCTGGCGATGCCAAAGCCCGGACAGTGGATCCGCCCGGCCGGGCTGGACATCGAGCGCGGTTCGCTCGTGCTGGCGGCTGGCACGCGCCTGCGGGCGCCGCACATCGGTCTGGCCGCCTCGGTGGGACTGGCCCGGCTGCAGGTATTCCGGCGCCTGCGGGTCGGCGCGCTGTTCACCGGCGACGAGCTGGTGATGCCGGGCGAGCCGCTGCCGGCCGGCCGCATCTACAACTCGAACCGCTTCCTGCTGTCCGCCTTGCTGGGCGGCCTCGGTTGCGAGGTGGTCGACCTGGGGATCGTGCCGGACCAGCCTGAGCCGACCCGGCAGGCCGTGGTGCGGGCGGCCGAGCAGTCCGACCTGGTGATCAGCTGCGGCGGCGTGTCGGTCGGCGAGGCCGATTTCGTGCGCTCCGCGGTGCAGTCCGAAGGGGCGATCGACCTGTGGCAGGTCGCGATCAAGCCGGGTAAACCGCTCGCGTTCGGGCGCGTGCGCGACGTTCCGTTCATCGGGCTTCCGGGCAACCCGGTTTCGGCCCTGGTGACGTTCGCATTGCTGGCCCGTCCGTTCATCTTGAAGCGGCAGGGCGCCGCCGATGTTCGGCCGCGCGCGATCCCGATGCGCGCCGATTTCGAGGTCCGGCAACCCGGGGCGCGCCGCGATTTCCTGCGCGTTCGGGTCAACGAGCAGGGCGGGCTGGAGGCGTTCCCGAGGCAGAATTCCGGGGTGCTGACCTCGGCCGCGTGGGCCGACGGCCTGGCCGACATCGCGGTGGGCCGCAGCGTGTCCCGCGGCGATCCGGTGCCGTTCCTGCCGTTTTCGGAGCTGTTCACGTGAAGCTGTCGGTCCTTTACTTCGCCCGCTTGCGCGACGCGATCGGGTGCGCCGGCGAGCAGGTCGAGGTCCCACCCGACGTGGCCACGGTCGGCGAGCTGCGCGCCTGGCTGGCGCAGCGAGGCGCGCCCTGGAGCAGCGCGTTCGCCCAGGTGCGGCCGATTCGCGCTGCGATGGACCAGGCGATGGCGGGCGACTCGACCCGGCTGCGCGACGGCGCCGAAGTGGCGTTCTTTCCGCCGGTCACCGGCGGCTGAAGGCGGCCCATCGCGATGACGGTGCGCATCCAACCGCACGATTTCGACCTCGGAGCCGAGATGGCGGCGCTGCGCGGCGCCAATCCGAAGGTCGGTGCGATCGCCAGCTTCGTCGGGCTCGCGCGCGACCTGAACGAGGGGCGCGACGTGCTGGACATCACGCTGGAGCATTACCCGGGCATGACCGAGCGCGCGCTCGAAGACATCGTGCAGCAGGCGCGCAGGCGCTGGGAGATCATCGATTGCCTGATCGTGCACCGGATCGGAACGATCGCTCCGCTGGAGCAGATCGTCCTGGTGGCGGTGACCGGCATGCATCGGCACGCCGCGTTCGACGCCTGCCGCTTCCTGATCGACTACCTGAAGACGGACGCCCCGTTCTGGAAGAAGGAACGCACGCCGCTGGGGTCGCATTGGGTGGAAGCACGCTGCTCGGACGAGCAGGCGCGCGCCGCCTGGCAGGCCCCGGAGCCGCGCCAGTGAGGCGTCGCATCGTCAAGGCCGCCCGGTGACGCGGTCTTCCCTGTGGCTCGCCGTGGCAGCCGTCGGCCTGGGCTCGGCCTGCGGGGCCTGGCTGCGCTGGTGGCTGGGCCTGCGGTTGAATTCGATGTTTGCGGCCATCCCGCTCGGGACGCTGGCGGCCAACCTGATCGGGGGCTACCTGGTGGGGGTGGCGCTGGGCGTGTTCGCCCAGTACCAGGGCCTGGCGCCGGAGTGGCGCTTGCTGGCGATTACGGGCTTTCTGGGCGGTTTGACCACGTTTTCCACCTTTTCGGCCGAGGTGGTCACGATGCTGTTGAGGGGCCAGCTCGCGTGGGCGATCGCCACGGCGGCTCTGCATCTGGGCGGGTCGCTCGCGCTGACCGCGCTCGGGATCGTCAGCGTACGGGCGATCGCGTGAGCTATAATTCAAGGGTTTGACTTCCAGGCTTGCTGTTAATGACCGTAGACGTGATGACCGGCGCGCGCGCTGTCCCCGATTCCGCTCCTGCGCCGACGCGCAGGCAGTTGCGCAGCGAGCTGGCGCCGCTGGTGAAACGTTCCACGCCGCTCGCCATCGCGCTGCTGCTGCTGGACATCGCGCTGTATTCGGCGGCGCTGGCCGGGGCGCTGCTGGTGACCAACCCGATCCTGAAGGTGCTGTGCGCGCTGGCGTGCGGATTCGTGATCGGGCGCCTGTTCATCATCGGTCATGACGCCTGTCATCAGAGCTATACGGAACACCGTGGACTGAATCGCTGGATCGGCCGCATCGCGTTCCTGCCGTCGCTGACTCCCTACAGCCTGTGGGAGGTCGGCCACAACGTGGTTCACCACGGCTACACCAACCTGCGCGGCTTCGATTTCGTCTGGGCCCCCAAGACCCCCGAGGAATACGCCGCGATGCCGGCCTGGCGCCGGGGCCTGGAGCGCGTGTATCGAAGCGGGTGGGCGCCCTGGCTCTACTACCTGGTCGAGATCTGGTGGACCCGGATGTTCTTCCCCAGCCAGCGCCACATGCCGAGCCGCCGCCCGATCTTTTTCGCCGACTGCGCGCTCGCGCTGGGCGCGGGCCTTGCCTGGATCGGCGGGACTGTCTGGGTCGCGGCGGCAACTGGGCAATCGGTCGCCTGGCTGCTGCTGGTGGCGTTCGCTCTGCCGTTCATATTCTGGAACGGGATGATCGGGTTCGTGGTGTACGTGCACCACACGCACCTGGCGATCGACTGGTTCGCCGATAAGTCGGCCTGGAGCGCGTCGAATCCCGCCGTCAGCACGACCGTACACCTGAAGTTTCGCCATGGCTTCGGCACGCTGATGCATCACATCATGGAGCACACGGCGCACCACCTGGACATGACGATCCCGTTGTATCGCCTGAAGCGGGCCCAGGCCCGCCTCGAGCAGCTGCTGCCGGGCCGCATCGTCGTGCAGGCCTTCTCCTGGCGCTGGTATTTCGACACGGCGCGGCGCTGCAAGCTGTACGACTTCGCCACACAGCGCTGGCTGGACTTCTCGGGGCACCCGACCCTGACCTGACGCGGGTCGTCGCGAGACTGCCCGTTCCTGGCGTTTCCCTACCGTCTGGGCGCAGGCGCGGAGGTTGAATTCGCCGCGCGAACGCCCAAAATTGGGGTCTGGAGCCAGCCCAGGCGTTGCCATGCCATGCGACAAGACCGCTTGACCACCAAGTTCCAGGAAGCGCTCGCCGACGCCCAGTCGATCGCGGTGGGCAACGACAATCAATACATCGAGCCGGTGCACGTGCTGGCCGCGATGCTGCGGCAGTCCGACGGCGCCGCACGCTCCCTGCTGCAGCGGGCCGGAGTTGCGATCGGGCCGCTGACGGCGGCTGTCGATGCGGCGATCAAGCACCTGCCCCAGGTGCAGGGCAGCGACGGACAGGTCCAGGTCGGGCGGGATCTGGTCGGCCTGCTGAACCAGGCCGACAAGGAAGCGCAGAAGCGCGGCGACGCCTACATCGCCAGCGAGATGCTCCTGCTGGCGCTGGCCGACGACAAGGGCGAGGCCGGGCGCAAGGCCCGCGAACACGGGCTCACGCGCAAGGCGCTGGAGGCGGCCATCGAGGCCGTGCGCGGCGGCGCCAGCGTCGACTCGGCCGAGTCCGAGGAACAGCGGGAGGCGCTCAAGAAGTACACGATCGACCTGACCGACCGCGCCCGTCAGAACAAGCTGGACCCGGTGATCGGTCGCGACGACGAGATCCGCCGCACCATCCAGATCTTGCAGCGGCGAACCAAGAACAACCCGGTGTTGATCGGCGAACCCGGCGTGGGCAAGACCGCGATCGTCGAAGGCCTGGCGCAGCGCATCGTCAACGACGAGGTTCCTGAAACCCTGAAGGGCAAGCGCGTCCTGACGCTCGATCTGGCCGCACTGCTGGCCGGGGCCAAGTACCGGGGCGAATTCGAAGAACGCCTGAAGGCGGTGCTGAAGGAGATCGCGGCCGACGAGGGCAGGACGATCGTGTTCATCGACGAGATCCACACGCTGGTGGGCGCGGGCAAGGCCGAAGGCGCCATCGACGCCGGCAACATGCTCAAGCCGGCTCTGGCGCGCGGCGAGCTGCACTGCGTCGGCGCGACCACGCTGGACGAATACCGCAAGAACATCGAGAAGGATGCGGCGCTCGAGCGCCGCTTCCAGAAGGTGATGGTCGACGAGCCCAGCGTGGAAGCGACCATTGCGATCCTGCGCGGGCTGCAGGAGCGCTACGAGCTGCACCACGGCGTCGAGATCACCGATCCGGCCATTGTCGCGGCCGCCGAGCTGTCGCACCGCTACATCACCGACCGCTTCCTGCCGGACAAGGCGATCGACCTGATCGACGAGGCCGGCGCGCGCATCAAGATGGAGATCGACTCCAAGCCGGAGGTGATGGACAAGCTGGACCGGCGCATCATCCAGCTGAAGATCGAGCGCGAGGCCGTGAAGAAGGAACACGACGAGGCTTCGCGCCGGCGGCTGGAGCTGATCGAGGCCGAGATCAAGCGCCTGGAGCGCGAATACGCCGACCTGGACGAGGAGCTGCGCGCGGAGAAGGCCGCCGTGCAGGGCTCGGCCCAGATCAAGGCCGAGATCGACCGCCTCAAGGCGCAGATGGCGGACCTGCAGCGGCGCGGCCAGTTCGACAAGCTGGCCGAGATCCAGTACGGCAGGCTACCGGCACTGGAGCGCCAGCTGAGGGAGGCCGAATCGGGCGCCGGCAAGCGCGAGTTCAAGCTGCTGCGCACGGTGGTCGGGGCCGAGGAGATCGCCGAGGTCGTGTCGCGCGCCACCGGCATCCCGGTGTCCAAGATGATGCAGGGCGAGCGCGAAAAGCTGGTGAAAATGGAGCAGCACCTGCACTCGCGGGTGGTCGGGCAGGACGAAGCGGTGCGGCTGGTATCCGATGCGATCCGGCGCTCGCGCGCCGGGCTGGCCGATCCGAACCGGCCGTACGGCTCGTTCCTGTTCCTCGGGCCCACCGGCGTGGGCAAGACCGAGTTGTGCAAGGCGCTGGCCGAATTCCTGTTCGACAGCGAAGACCACCTGATCCGGATCGACATGTCCGAATACATGGAGCGCCATTCGGTCTCCCGGCTGATCGGAGCGCCCCCGGGCTATGTGGGCTACGAGGAGGGCGGCCAGCTCACCGAACAGGTGCGGCGCAAGCCGTACAGCGTGATCCTGCTGGACGAGGTCGAGAAGGCGCATGGCGACGTGTTCAACGTGCTGCTGCAGGTGCTGGACGACGGCCGGATGACCGACGGGCAGGGCCGCACGGTCGACTTCAAGAACACGGTGATCGTGATGACGTCGAACCTGGGCTCGCACGAGATTCAGCGGATGGCGGGACAGGAAACGGATCTGATCAAGGAGGCGGTGATGGGTGAGGTGCGCAAGCACTTCCGCCCGGAATTCGTCAACCGGATCGACGAGATCGTCGTGTTCCAGGCCCTGGACCGGCGCCAGATCGAGTCAATCGCCAGGATCCAGCTGCGACGGCTGGAGGCGCGCCTGGCGGCACAGGACCTGAAGCTGGTGGTCAGCGACATCGCGGTGGCAGAGCTGGCCAAGGTCGGATTCGACCCGTTGTATGGCGCCCGGCCATTGAAACGGGCCATTCAGCAGCAGATCGAAAACCCGATCGCCAGGCTGCTGCTGGAAGGCCGGATCGGCCCGAAGGACGTGATCCCGGTCGACTTCAAGGACGGACGGTTCCTGTTCGAGCGGACCGTGCACTAAGGGCCCGGCGGAGCGCGAATCTTGAGGCGGGCCAGCCCGCCGAAGCGCGAAGCGCGCAGGCGGGTCAGTGCAGCGGCGTGGACGGCTGCTCTTCGCCTTCGTCCGGCGACTCGGTGTGGACCGAGTGACCCGCCGCGTTGGGAAACATCGGAGCGCCGCAGTCGTCGCAGAATTCCAGCGGAAAGCGGTGCGCGTGCGAGACCAGGCGGACCACGCCCAGCCGCCGCAACGCGCCCTCGATCTCCTCCACCGAGCGCTCCTCGTCGTCGCCCAGCAGCGGCCACACGACGCCTTCGACCACGACGTCGTCATCGCCGGCCCTGGAAATTCCGACCCGGATCTCGGGGGCGGCGCGCTCGCGCTTCTCCTCGTACGGAGCAATGATCGCCTGCAGCGCCGAGGCCGGCAGGTCGAACGACAGCTTCAGGTACGAGACCGCGGCCTCCAGGGAGAATTCCCGCAGCTCGCGGTCGCCGTGCCGCAGCGCGGCGTGAAATGCGTTGGGTGCCAGCGTGCGGAACTTGCATCCGGTCATCACCGGAGTGAGCACGTTGTCGAGCTGCTCGCGAAACGCCTGCAGTGCACTGATCTTCGAATCCGGATCCACCCCGGTCTGCTGCCAATGAAACAGCGGGCTTCCCTGCGGCACCACGATGGCCGCCAGCAGGTAGCGGGCGTCGGCCAGCATCGCGATCGGCTCGCGCAGGCTCTTGGCATCGACTTTGAGCCGCCCGTCCTGCGCCAGGGCCGAGAACAGCTGGTCGGCCGTATCGCGCACCTCGCCCAGCGATTCGGGAAGCTGGTCGATCGAGAACAGGAAATCGGCCACCGCGCAATGCGCCCCGCGCGGCGCCAGGTGGGCCACCACCTGCGCCAGCACGTTTTCGGCAATGGATGGGCTCAACTTGGTGGCGGGCAGCCGGTAGCGCGACCAGGCCAGCACCGGAATGGCCAGCAGCAGCGCATCGTGGGGCACCCCGTCGATTTCGACCGCCGTGCTCTCGGCGCACGATTCGGCCAGGTCGGCCAGATCGTCGTAAGCGCGCGGATGTTCGGTGCCCAGTTCGTCGAGGGCCGCCTCGACCGCATCGCCGAAGCCGCGCGCCAGCCGGTCGTTGACCAGCTCGACCAGGCGGCGCTCCCACAGGCGGTCCTCGATCCGGGTGCCGGATTCGGACAGGCGGCGCGCCAGTTTGGCGAGCGTGTCGGCATCGGCCTGGTGGCGCGCGCGCGATATGAAGCGGTTGCGTCGCATTTAACGTCCCGTTGTTTGGTGTCGCTATTATCCCACCGCGCGCCGACGCTTCATGGAAGGCAAGGGGATCGGATGCCGTGGACCACCAGCGACCTGTGCGATGCGCACGAGGACCTGCTCGAATCCGGGCTGCTGCAGATCGTCCAGGGGCGCTGGATCGCGCTGGGCGCGCCGGCGGGGTTCTGCGGCCGAGCGCGCACGCTGCGCGTGTTCGAGGACAACTCGCTGGTGGCACGGGCGCTGAAAGAGCCGGGGCAGGGCTGCGTGCTGGTGGTGGACGCAGGCGCCAGCCTGCGACGCGCCGTGGTCGGGGGCAACCTGGCACGGGCAGCAGCCGACAACGGCTGGTCGGGTCTGCTGGTGCACGGGGCCGTGCGCGACGCCGATGAAATCGACGCGGCGCCGATCGGCGTGCGCGCGCTGGGCCTGTGCCCGCGCCGCTCGGTCAAGCGCGGACAGGGCCAATGCGAAGTGGCCGTCACGTTCGGCGGCGTGACCATCGCACCGGCTGCCTGGATCTACGCCGACCGCGACGCGATTCTGGTGGCGGCCGAGCGGCTCCACGCCCCCTGATCGAGCGGTCGTTTCAGGGCGCGGAGCGCGTTTTGGAATGCGAAATGCGCTTTGTGCGAAGCAATAGACCTCATTTCAGGTGTGAAAAGAAGGTGCCGTATGGCGAAATGAAGTACGCAACATATTGATATAATTATATTATTTACAATGTCTTATATATGATATGAGACTTGCTGCGTTGCTTCCACTCCCCTAGCATTTTCCCCATCGCGTCCGTCATATGACCCAGGGGGAGAACCGATGACCGCTCGCAAGCAAGAGGCCCAGCGCCTGCAACGGGAATGGACCGAAGACTCGCGCTGGAAAGGGATTCGGCGCGGCTACGGCGCGGAGGACGTGGTCCGTCTGCGCGGGTCGGTGACGCTCGAGCACACGCTGGCCCGGCGCGGCGCGCAGCGGCTGTGGCAGATGCTCGCCACGGAGCCATTCGTCAACTCGCTGGGCGCGTTGACCGGCAACCAGGCGATGCAACAGGTCAAGGCGGGTGTTCGCTCGATCTACCTGTCGGGCTGGCAGGTCGCCGGCGACGCCAACCTGGCCGGCGAGATGTATCCGGACCAGTCGCTGTATCCGGTGAACTCGGTGCCTTCGGTGGTGGCCCGGATCAACAGCGCATTGGCGCGTTGCGACCAGATCCAGTGGATGGAAGGAAAGAATCCCGGCGATCCGGACTTCATCGATTATTTCGCCCCGATCGTCGCCGATGCCGAGGCCGGCTTCGGAGGCGTGCTGAACGCGTTCGAACTGACCAAAGCGATGATCGCTGCCGGCGCGGCCGGCGTGCACTTCGAGGACCAGCTGGCATCCGTCAAGAAATGCGGCCACATGGGCGGCAAGGTGCTGGTGCCGACGCGCGAAGCGGTTGAAAAGCTGGTGGCCGCGCGCCTGGCGGCGGACGTGATGGGCGTGCCGACCGTGCTGATCGCGCGCACCGACGCCGAAGCGGCCGATCTGCTGACCTCCGATGTCGACGACAACGATCGCCCGTACCTGACGGGCGAGCGCACCGTGGAAGGCTTCTACCGGACCCGGCCCGGACTGCAGCAAGCGGTGTCGCGCGGTCTGGCCTATTGCCCGTACGTGGATCTGGTCTGGTGCGAGACGGGCAAGCCGGATCTGGCGTTCGCGCGGGCGTATGCGGAAGCGATCCACCGCCAGTTCCCGGGCAAGATGCTGGCCTACAACTGCTCGCCGTCGTTCAACTGGAAGAAGAACCTGGACGACACGACGATCGCGAACTTCCAGCGCGAGCTGGCCGCGATGGGCTACAAGTACCAGTTCATCACGCTGGCGGGGTTCCACAGCCTGAACTACTCGATGTTCAAACTGGCGCACGGCTACGCGCGCAACCAGATGAGCGCTTTCGTCGAGTTGCAGGAGGCGGAATTCGCTGCCGCCGAGATGGGATTTACCGCGGTTAAGCACCAGCGCGAAGTGGGAACCGGTTACTTCGACGCGGTCACCCAGACGGTGCAGCACGGGGAGTCCTCCACCACCGCGCTGTCGGGCTCGACGGAGGATGAGCAATTCTTCGCCAGCAAGAAGGAAAGAAAGGCTGCCTGAGCAAGTGTCCCGCCGTGCGTTGTGGGAAAGCAACGTGTGGTTGCAACGCGTCTTGTGAAGCACGCAGGCGCGCCCTATGCTGCGCCGCTCTTCGAGAAATGCGCGCGAGCGCCGGAGGGAGATGGGCGGGGCGAGGAACCAGGGGACGCCTCCAGAACAACACAAAGATAGAATACGAAAAGTTCGAGGCCGCCTTATGGCGGCTTCTTTTTGGCCTGGTTTCGCGCGAACCTGATCGCGATGTTCGGCATCCACTGACCGGTCGACGTTCTCCTGCCTGCGTGCACGCGGCCCCCTCCAAGTTCCTGCTCGGCCTGACTCCTTCTCGCCTTACCAGCTCAATCCGTTCGACATCGATCCGGCGCGATCGATCGTCGAGCGGCCGTTCGGATGGACCTGGACCGGCTGGCCGCATGAGCGGGACGCGGTGACGGAACGATCGCTCCAATATACTGACCGCGAGGAAGGGATGGCGAAAGGAGGCGGGCGATGGCGAAGGCATTGAGCGCGGTTCTGTTCGATCTGTACGGAACCTTGCTTGACGTGCACTCGGTGGTGGCACGGGCCGACAATCTGTTTCCGGGTCGCGGCGAAGCGCTGTCCCAGCTCTGGCGCGAGAAGCAGCTGGAGTATTCGCGGCTGCGCACCCTGTCGAGTCGTTATGTCCCTTTCACGCAGGTCGTCGAGGATGCGCTGCAGTACGCATGCGATGCGCTGCATCTTCCGCTCGATTCCGCGGGGCGCGGCCTCCTGATGCACGAGTTCACGCAGCTCGAGCCGTTCGCCGACGTGACGCCCGCGCTGCAGCGCCTGGTTGCCGCCGAATTGACGGTCGGGGTGCTGACCAACGGGGATCCGGGGCAGCTCGAGGATGCGCTGCACGGGGCCGGCCTGGGCGACTTTTTCGACGTGCTGTTGTCGGCCGACCAGGCGCACGCCTACAAGACCGCCCCGGCCGTCTACGAGCTCGGGCCGTTGACGCTCGGGCATCCGGCCGCCGAGCTGCTGCTGGTCAGCGGCAACGCCTGGGACGCGATCGGCGCCAAGTGGTACGGATATCGCAGCTTCTGGGTCAACCGCGCTTCGGTGCCGATCGATCGGCTCGGCAGCCGGCCTGACGGCATCGGGCGCACGCTGAACGACGCGGTCGATTACGCGCTTCAGTTGCACCATGGAGGTAACACATGAACGGCGGTGCCGGCGTCGTCGTCCACGGGCTGATCAAGCCGGGCTTCGACGCCGTCCTGACGCCGCCTGCGCTGCAGTTCCTGGCCAGGCTGCACCGCGCGTTCGAGCCGCGCCGCCGGCTCCTGCTGCAGATGCGCGCCGAGCGGGCCGGACGGATGGATCGGGGACAGCGGCCGGATTTCCCTTCCGAAACGCGATCGGTGCGCGAGGGCGCATGGCGCGTGGCGCCGCTTCCCAAGGCGCTCGAATGCCGGCGCGTGGAGATCACCGGGCCGGTCGAGCGCAAGATGATCATCAACGCGCTGAATTCGGGTGCCGACGCCTACATGGCCGACTTCGAGGACAGCAACACGCCGAACTGGGACAACCAGATCCAGGGCCAGCTGAACCTGATGGACGCGATCCGCCGCCGGATCTCGTTTTCATCGGCCGACGGGCGTGTCTACCGCCTGAACGAGAAGATCGCCGCCCTGCTGGTGCGACCGCGCGGATGGCATCTGGACGAGAAGCACGTGCTGGTCGACGGGGAGCGCGTATCGGGCGGTCTGTTCGATTTTGCGCTGTTCATGTTCCACAACGGCCGCGAGCTGGCCGACAGCGGCCAGGGGCCGTTCTTCTATCTGCCCAAGCTCGAGTCGCACCTGGAAGCGCGGCTGTGGAACGACATCTTCGTGTTCGCCCAGGACGGGCTGGGCATTGCGCGCGGGACGATCAAGGCGACCGTTCTGATCGAGACGATCCTGGCCGCGTTCGAGATGGACGAGATCCTGTACGAGCTGCGCGAGCACTCGGCCGGATTGAATGCGGGGCGCTGGGACTACATTTTCTCCTGCATCAAGAAGTTCCGCAGCGACGCCCAGTTCTGCCTGGCCGATCGCGCGCTGGTGACGATGACGGCGCCGTTCATGCGCGCCTACGCCTTGCTGCTGCTGAGGATCTGTCATCGGCGCGGGGCGCCCGCCATCGGAGGGATGAGCGCGCTGATTCCGATCAAGGGCGACCCGGCCGCCAACGAGCGGGCGCTGGCCGGCGTGCGCGCCGACAAGGCGCGCGAGGCGGGCGACGGATACGACGGCAGCTGGGTCGCGCACCCGGGGCTGGTGCAGATCGCGATGCTCGAGTTCGTGCGGGTGCTGGGCGAACGTCCCAATCAGATCGACAAGCCGCTCGACGACCTGCCGATCAGCGCTGCCGACCTGATGCGATTCCAGCCCGAAGTGCCGATCACTGAAGGCGGCCTGCGCATGAACATCAACGTCGGCATCCATTACCTGGGCTCGTGGCTCGGCGGCAACGGGTGCGTGCCGATCCACAACCTGATGGAGGATGCGGCCACGGCCGAGATCTCGCGCTCGCAGGTCTGGCAGTGGATCCGTTCGCCCAAGGGCCGCCTCGAGGACGGGCGCAAGGTCACGGCCGAGCGGGTGCGCGCCCTGATTCTCGAAGAGCTGACCAAGGTGAAAGGCGCGGTCGAGGGGGATACCGCGAACTACGACCGCGCCGCGCGCATCTTCGAACGGATGTCGACCAGCGAAGAATTCGCCGAATTCCTGACACTGGCGCTGTACGAAGAACTCGAGTGACCGGTCCCTCTGCCCGCCGGCAGAGGGCATCGGTCCTTGATGCGGCGCGCGGCCACTACTTGATCGTCGCCTTCAGGTTGTCCAGCCCCGCCCGGTAGATGCCGCGGATCGTCTTGATGGCGTCCGCGTCCGACGTGCCTTCCTTGGCCTTGAAGTGGGATATCCAGGTCACCACGCATCCGGATTTGGCGGGCTTGACCTGAAGCGTCGACGCATACTCGGTGACAGGCAGCGGGCCGTCGGTGATCTTGTACGTGTAGGAAAAGACCTTCGGCTGGTAGCGCGTCAGCTGCTCGGTGATCTTGGCGCCGTCCTTGGTCGTCAGCACGCGCACGGTTCCACGGGTGTTGCCTTTGCCCGAGACGATCTCGTCGCTGGCCAGGGCCGGATGCCACTTGTGCCAGCTGTCGAAGTCCTTGATCACCTCCCAGGCTTTCTCCGGCGGCACCGGCAGCTCGACCTTTTCCTTCACCGAAAGCACGCTCTGGGCGTAGCCGGCCGTTGCCACCAGCGCAACCACGAGGCCGACGGCCGCGCGACGCAAAAACGCTAAGGTCATTGGAATCTCCCGTATTGGATTTGTATCGGCACCGGTCGACGCGGGGACCGTGCCGCATTACATTGTACGGGTGCCCCCACCCCCGCCCGGTACCCGCAAGCGGGAGGGGCGAATCGTGCGTGAAATGACCCGACGGCCGTTTGCCGAAGGCTCGACTTGAAGCGCCGCACATTCCTGATATCCGTCCTGGGGGCCACGGGGACGCTGGTGGTCGGCTGGGCGGTTGCGCCCCCGGCGGGCCGACTCGGTCGCGCCTCCCTTTCGCAGCCGGTCGCCCTGAACGGCTGGGTGCGAATTGCGCCGGACGGCAGCGTCGAGGTCGCGGTACCGCGCAGCGAGATGGGGCAGGGCGTATCGACCGCACTGCCGATGCTGGTGGCCGAAGAACTGGACGTGCCGCTCGAGCAGGTGCGGGCCGTGCCCGCCGGCGACGACGCAATCTACGCCAACGTGGCGGTGTTCCTGCTGTCGCTCCCGTTTCATCCCGATCAGGCCGATGCCGCGGACGCCCAGGCGGCGCGCTGGTTCGTCTCCAAGATCGCCCGGGACCTGGGAGTGCAGATCACCGGCGGCAGCTCCAGCGTGCGCGATGCGTGGATGCCGATGCGACAGGCCGGCGCGGCCGCCCGCCACATGCTGGTCGAGGCGGCGGCGCGCCGCTGGGGCGTGCCGGCCGCAACCTGCTCCACGCGCAACGGCACCGTCGTCGATGCGGGCGGGCGCGCTCTGGGCTATGGCGAACTGGCCGCCGCGGCCGCGCGCGTGGCGCCGCCGGCCCGGATCGAGTTGAAGACCCCCGATCAGTTCCGCCTGATCGGCCGGCCCGTGCCGCGGGTGGACAGCGCCGACAAGGTCAGTGGACGGCCCCTGTACGGCATCGACGTGCGCCAGCCTGGCATGCTGTACGCGGCGGTTCGCGCCTGCCCGCTCTTCGGCGGCAGCCTGCGCTCGTTCGATGCGGGCGAAGCCGAGCGCATGCCCGGCGTGCTGCGCGTGCTTTCCTTCCGGGGCGGCAGCGGCGGCGCCGCGGGCGTTGCCGTGGTGGCGCGCAGCACCTGGCAGGCGCGCCAGGCGCTCGAGCGGGTCCGAACCGACTGGGACGCCGGCGGCGCCGGGGCCGCCGACGGCGAACACCTGATGCAGGAGATGCGCCGCGGCCTCGAGCGGCCCGATGGCTGGGTGTTCTTCAAGAAAGGCGATGCGATAGGCGCGCTGCCATCGGCCGCGCGCGTCGTGCGGGCCCGGTACGAGGCACCCTGGCTGGCGCATGCGACGCTGGAGCCGATGAACTGCACGGCGCAGGTGATCGACGGGCGTCTGAAGCTGTGGGCACCCACGCAGGCCCCGAGCTTTGCGCGCCGGGCCGCCGCCCGGGTCAGCGGCATCGACGGCAAACGGATCGACCTGACGGTCACGTACCTGGGCGGAGGCTTCGGAAGACGCCTGGAAAGCGACTTCCTGGTTCCGGCGGTCGAGCTCGCCATGCAGCTGGCGCCGGCACCGGTGCAGGTGCTGTGGTCCCGCGAGGAGGACTTCGCCTGCGACTTCTACCGGCCAGCCGCGGCGGCGCGCTTCGAAGGCGGCATCGACGCGACCGGGCGCGTGTTCGCCTGGGTCAGCCGCACCGCCTCCGATGCGCTCAGCCCGCAGTTCCTGCAGCGGGCGCTCGGGCTGCCCGATCTGGGAGCTCCGGACGTGGCGGCGGCCGAAGGACATTTCGACCAGGCCTACGAATTCGAGCTGCGGCATTGCAGCCACGTCAAGGTCCCGTCGCCGGTGCCGATCGGAAACTGGCGGTCGGTGGGTCACTCCCACAACGCGTTCTTCACCGAGTCGTTCATCGACGAACTGGCGCATGCGACCGGGCAGGATCCGGTCGGGTTCCGCCTCGCGCTGCTGCAACGGCACCCGCGCCATCGGGTCGTGCTGGAGCTGGCCGCCCGCAAGGCCGGTTGGGGCGGCCCGCTGGCGGCCGGCCGCGCGCGCGGCGTGGCGCTGCACGAATCGTTCGGTTCGATCGTGGCCGAGGTGGCCGAGGTATCGATTCGGGACGGGCAGCCGCTGGTTCACCGCGTCGTGTGCGCCATTGACTGCGGAATCGCGGTCAACCCGCTGATCATCGCGCAGCAGATGGAAGGGGCGGTGACCTTCGGCCTCAGTGCGGCGCTGGGCGAAAGGATCTCGATCCGCAACGGGTGCGCCGAGCAGCACAACTTTCCGCAGTACCCGGTGCTGCGGATGTGGCAGGCCCCGATCGTCGAAACCTTCGTCGTGCCCAGCGCACTGCCTCCGGCGGGCGTTGGCGAGCCTGGCACGCCGCCGGTCGCCCCGGCGGTCGCCAACGCCCTGTTCGCGCTGACCGGCGAGCGGCGTCGCTCGCTCCCGCTGGGCGCCTGAGGCGCGCCGCCAAAGGAAAGGGGCGCCGTGGCGCCCCTGGCCGGACCCGCAATGCGGTGGGCCGCTACTGGGTGATCTTGGCCTTCTTCTTCAACTCATCGCCAAAGGCCTGGGCCTGGCGCTGCTGTATCGACTCGGTGATCTGCCCTTTGACCTGGTCGAGCGGCGGAAACTGCGAATCGCGCACGTCTTCCAGCTGGATCACGTGGTAGCCGAATTGGGTCTGCACCGGCACCTCGGTGGTATCGCCCTTCTTCAGCTTCACCATCGCGTCGGAAAACGGCTTCACGTAGGCGCTCGGCGCCGCCCACCCCAGGTCGCCGCCCCGGCTGCCCGAGCCCGGATCCTTCGACTTCTTCGCCAGGTCCTCGAACTTGGCGCCTTTTTTCAGCTGGTCGATGATGTCCTTGGCCTCGTCCTCCTTCTCGACCAGGATGTGGCGCGCGTGGTACTCCTTGTCGCCCTGGGTTGCCTTCTGCTTGTCGTATTCGGCCTTGATCTGCTCATCGGTGACCGGGTGCTTCTTCGCTTCGTCCTGGAAGAGGCTGCGGATGATCGCCGTCTTGCGGACGAAATCGAGCTGGAACTTCACGTCCGGCCGATCCGGTATGCCGCGCTTGACCGCCTCCTGCATGAACACTTCGCGGTCGATCAGCTGTTCCTTGATCCGCTCGCGCAATTCGGGAGAGTCGGGCTGGCCCAGTTCCTTCACGAACTGGTCCACGGTGGCCTTCGAGATCGGCTTGTCGTTGACCGTCGCGATGTTCGGCGAGGCGGCGGCCTTGGGCGCCGCATTCGGGGCCGGGGCGTTCGGCGTTGCGGCGTTCTGCGCGAAAGCCGTTGCGGCCGCCATGGCGGCAACCAGCATGAGAAGAAGTCGGGACATCGGGGGTTACTCTCCGGAGGGAGGTGGATGGTTGGCTGCCGACGCCGCCTCTTTGGGAGTGAGCAACGTCATCGCCAGAGCATGAATCCGGCGTGGCATCAGGCTGTCCAGGCAATGATACACGAGGCGGTGTCGCTGCACGCGCTCGAGACCCTCGAATCGAGGGCTCACCAGGCGCATCCGGTAGTGGCCGCCGCCACCGCTCGCGCCCGGATGCCCGGCGTGGCCGGCGCTCTGGTCCTCGATCTGCAACTCGACCGGGTCCAGTTGCGCCAGCAGGCCGCGCATTTCCTCGATCGCGGGCTCACCCATGGGGCGTCGCCTTAAGGTGGCGGGCCACGTACACGCCGGTGGAGACCGAGTAGACCACGGTCAACCCGAGCAGGCCGAAAGTCTTGAAGTTCACCCAGGCCTCCGTGCTGAAATGGTAGGCCACCACCAGGTTCAGGCATCCGAGCGCGGCAAAGAAAGCGGTCCACGCGACCAGCAGCCGGTCCCAGGCGGCCTGGGGCAGCTGCAGTTCGCTCGAGAACAGCACGCCCAGCAGGTTGCGCTTCCAGATCCACTGGCCGGCACCCAACACCGCTGCAAACGCCCAGTACAGAAGCGTCGGCTTCCACTTGATGAACCACTCGTTGTGCAGCCAGACGGTCAGGCCGCCGAACACGACGATCAGCGCGGCGCTGAGCCAGACCGATGCGGTCACGGTCGCGCGCCGTATCAGCAGCCAGCTCACCTGGATCACGGTTGCCACGATCGCGCAGGCGGTCGCGAGCATCACCGGCACGATGTCCGATGCCGCGCCTGCGGCCATAGGCGCCGAGCCCAGCAGCGCCGCGGCCCACGACTGCGCCATCTGGGGCGAAGCCTTGGCGATGCGGAACACCGTAAAGAAGACGACCACCGGCAGCAAATCGAGCAGAATCTTCAAGTTCGGTTCTTTTCCGATACGACGTAGACGCAGGCCAGGTGGCCGCGCGCGTGGGTGAATTCGGGGCCGGACGATCGAGGCCGGAAGCGCGGATTCTAGCCGGGGATTCCCGGGCGAAAGGGGAGGTCGGTGCAAAGTCTGATGATGTCGATGCCCTTGAGCATCGCCTCGCTGATCCGGCACGCGGATCGCCACCACGGCGGGGTGCAGATCGTCTCGCGCGGGGCCGAAGGCGACCTGCACACCACGACCTATCGCGAATTGCATCGGCGCGCCCGTCGCCTCGCCAACGCGCTGGCCTCCCTCGGGATCGCGCCCGGGGACCGGGTCGCCACGCTGGCGTGGAACGGATACCGGCACCTCGAGCTGTACTTCGCCGTATCCGGATTCGGCGCGGTGCTGCACACGATCAATCCCAGGCTGCACCCGGACCAGATCGGTTGGATCGCGCGTCACGCGCAGGACCAGGCGCTGTTCTTCGACCCGTGCTTCGCGGCGCTTGCGCAGTCCGTTCGCCAGGCCGCGCCGCTGGTGCGCCAGTTCGTGGCGATGACCGACCGCGACCGGATGGCCGGGGCCGGTGCGCCGGCGCTGTGCTACGAGGACCTGGTGCAAGCGCACAGCGACGAGTTCGATTGGCCCGCGCTGGACGAAACCTGCGCCTCCTCGATGTGCTACACGTCGGGCACCACCGGCGACCCGAAGGGCGTGCTGTACAGCCACCGCTCCACCGTGCTGCACGCGCTCGGTTCCGCCCTGCCGGACGCGCTGAACCTGTCGCTGCGCGACACCGTGCTGCCGGCGGTGCCGATGTTCCACGTCAACGCCTGGGGTTTTCCTTACTCGGCACCGATGGTCGGAGCCCGGCTGGTGCTGCCCGGGCCGCGCCTGGACGGTCGATCCCTGTACGAGCTGTTCGAAGCGGAGGCGGTCACCGTGTCGGCCGGCGTGCCCACCGTATGGCAGGGCCTGCTGGCGCACCTCGAGGCGAACCGGCTGGAGCTGTCCACGCTGCGGCGTGTCATCGTCGGCGGCGCCGCCTGCCCGCCGCTGCTGCTGCAGGCGCTGCAGGAGCGCGGCGTGCAGGTGCTGCACGAATGGGGCATGACCGAAACCAGCCCGCTGGCCACGGTCACCTCGCTGCGAGCCAGCCAGCTGAAGCAGTCGCCCGCCGAGCAGCGGGCGATCCAGTGCCGGCAGGGCCGGGCGCTGTATCCGCTCGACATCAAGGTGGTGGACGAACGTGGGCAGGAGCTCCCTTGGGACGGCCGCAGCAGCGGGGACCTGATGGTGCGAGGCCCGTGGGTCGCGAGCGGCTACTTTCAAGTGGGCCCGACGCTGCGCGACGGCTGGTTTCCCACCGGCGATGTGGCCAACATCGACCCGGACGGAGTCATGCGGATCACCGACCGCAGCAAGGACGTGATCAAGTCCGGAGGCGAATGGATCAGCTCGATCGAGCTCGAGAACATCGCGCTGTCGCACCCGGCCGTCGCCGCGGCCGCCTGCATCAGCGTGCCCCACCCGCGCTGGGACGAGCGGCCCCTGCTGGTGGCCGTGTGCAAGGGCGGCCAGAGCGTCACGCGCGATGAGTTGCTCGGGCACTTCGCCGGCAAGGTCGCGCGCTGGCAGGTTCCGGACGACGTCGTATTCGTGGACGCAATTCCGCTGGGCGCCACCGGCAAGATGCTCAAGGGCCCGTTGCGCGAGCGCTTTCGCGATCACCGCTGGCCGGCCGGCCGTTAGCCGGTGTTACAGCGGTAACGGCTCGCCGGTGGCGATCCGGCACAATCACGCCTTTCGACCACGTGCCGCCGGCCTTTCCTGTCGCCGGCCGAACTGCCACCCGATGCGAATGATGCGTGCGATCAGACTGCTGTCCGCCGTGACCCTGTTGGCGTTGCCGATGGCCGGGCCGGCCTGGGCCGACCTGCCCGCCGGAGTCAGCCAGAGCGTCGCGGTCGAAGGAATCACCGAATACCGCCTGACCAACGGCCTGCGCGTTCTGCTGTATCCGGACCTCTCCAAGCCGACCGTGACGGTCAACGTCACGTACCTGGTCGGATCGAGGATGGAAGATTACGGCGAAACCGGGATGGCGCACCTGCTCGAGCACCTGATGTTCAAGGGATCGACCCATTTTCCGGACCCGGACCGCGAATTCGCGGCGCGCGGTTTCCGCAACAACGGCTCGACCAGTTACGACCGCACCAACTATTTCTCGACCTTCCAGGCGAGCGAGGACAACCTGAACTGGGCGCTGCGGCGCGAGGCCGACGCGATGGTCAACTCGTTCATCGCCCGCAAGGACCTCGACTCCGAGATGACGGTCGTGCGCAACGAGTACGAAAAGGGCGAGAACGATCCGATGGACGTGCTGTTCAAGCGCCTGCTGTCGGCCATGTACCAGTGGCACTCGTACGGCAAGGAGACGATCGGAGCCCGCAGCGACATCGAGAACGTCCGCATCGAAAACCTGAAGGCGTTCTACCGAACCTACTACCAGCCGGACAATGCCGTGCTGATCGTGGCGGGCCACTTCGATGTCGATCGCACGCTGCAGATGGTGGCGGACACGTTCGGCCGCATCCAGCGCCCGCAGCGCACGCTGCCGCCGCAGTGGACGGTCGAGCCGACGCAGGACGGCGAGCACGGCGTTTTCGTGCGCCGCAAGGGCGACACGCAGATCGTGCTGGTCGGGTACCACATTCCGGCGGGCCGCAGCACCGACACGGCGGCGCTGTCCGCGGTGGCCGACATCCTGGCGCAGACGCCTAACGGGCGGCTGCACCACGAGCTGGTGGAGAGCGGGATCGCGGCCCAGGTGTTCGCCGAGCCGATGTTCCTGCACGACCCGGGCGTGCTGGTGTTCGGTGCCATCGTGAAGCCGGGCGATCCGATCGAGCGGGCCCGCGACAAGCTGATCGAAGTGGTCGAGCATTCGTTCGCGCGCATTCCGCCGACCCGGGCCGAGATGGACCGGATGCGCCGGTCCGAGGAAACCGACTCCGAGCGGGCGCTGGCCGATCCGCAAGGCTTCGGCGTCACGCTGTCGGACTACATCGCCCAGGGCGACTGGCGTCTTTTCTTCCTGTTCCGGGACGCCACCGAGCGTGTCGAGGCGGCCGACGTGGCGGCTGCGGCGCGGCGCTACCTGGTGCGCGACAACCGGACCGTGGGCATTTTCCTGCCCGAAGACGCACCGCAACGCGCCGAGATTCCGGCGCCGCTGCCGGTCGACCAGATGCTGAAGGACTTCACGCCGCGCGCCGCCACCGAAGCGGGAGAGCGGTTCGACCCCAGCCCGCAGAACATCGACTCCCGTACGAAATTGGTGCGCGCCGGCGACCTGAAGATCGCACTGCTGCCGAAGAAGACGAAGGGTGGAACCGTGAACGTGGTGATGGCCTTCCAGTTCGGCGACCTGCAGACGATGAACGGGCAGACGATCGCAGGCGACATGACGCACGCCATGTTCGGGCGGGGCACCGCGAACATGACCCGGCAGCAGATCGACGACGAGCTGACGCGGCTGAAGGTCACCGGGGACCTGACGCATTTCCAGGCGACGCGCGCTACGGTCGCCGACGCCCTGAAACTGGTGGAGACGGTGTTGCAAGACGCGACCTTCACGGCCGCCGAGTTCGAGCAGCTGCGGCGCGAGGTTCTGACCGATCTTCAGGCCAAGCTGGACGATCCGGGCGAACGCTCGCGCGACGCGCTGCTGACCCACTTCAGCACCTACCCGGTCGGCGATCCGCGCCGCCACATTCCGCTGGCCGAGCGCATCGAAGAGGTGAAAAACCTCAAGCTGGCCGACGTGCAGGCCTTCTTCGATCGCTTCTGGGGCACTTCGCGCGGCGAGATCGCGCTGGTGGGCGACTTCGATCCCGACCAGATCGAGCCGCTGCTGGTGGAGCGCTTCGGCTCGTGGAAATCGAAGGCGCCGTATCAGCGGGTGCTGAACGATTTCGTGGCCGTTCCCGCGGTGCGCCTCTTCGTCGACACGCCGGACAAGGAAAACGCGGTGTACCGGGCCCGCATCCCGCTGGACCTGCGCGACGACGATGCAGACGTGCCGCCCCTGGCGCTGGCCACCCGCATCATCGGCGGGGGTTCGGGCCTTCACAATCGGCTGGTGGACCGGATTCGCCAGAAGGACGGCCTGTCCTACGGCATCGGCGCGGGCCTGCAGGTGAGTGGGCGCGACCGCGCGGCCTCGTGGGGAGTCGGTGCGATCGCGGCCCCGCAGAACGTGAACCGGGTCGAGCAGGAGGTCAAGGAGGAACTGGAGCGCGTGCTGCGCGACGGCTTCACCGACGATGAGGTCCGACAAGCCAAGCAGGGTTATCGCGAGGAGCGCGTGCTGGCGCGCTCGGAGGACGGAGCGCTGGCGGCCGGGTGGGTCGCGAACCTCGACCTGGACCGGACGTACGAATTCAGCCGGCAGTTCGAGGGCCGTGTCGACGCCACGACCGCCGAGCAGATGCTGGCGGTCGTGCGCAAGTACCTGGACCCGTCGAAGACGACCGTCGTGCTCGCCGGAGATGGGAAAAAAGGCGCCCACTGACCGCTCGCAGTCCGGGCCCGGTCCCCGCGCCAGGGAGCAGGACCGCGCCGAGGTCCGGCTGGGATCGTGGGACGAGTTCGGCGCCCAGGCGTGCCGCATCCGGTTCGCGGTGTTCGTTGCCGAGCAGGGCGTTGCGCCCGAGCTCGAGATCGACGCAACCGATCCGCAGAGCCTGCATGCGCTGGCGTCGCGATCGACCGGCCCCGCGCTGGGAACCGGACGCCTGCTTCCGGACGGACACATCGGCCGCATCGCGGTGGTGCGCGAGGCGCGAGGCCAGGGAGTCGGCGCCGCTTTGTTGCTGAAGCTGATGGAGGCGGCCCGCCAGCAAGGGCATCAGGAAGTCGAATTGTTCTCGCAGGTGCACGCCCAGCGCTTCTACGAGCGCTTCGGATTCGTGGTGGTCGGTCCGCCGTTCGATGACGCCGGCATCGCCCACGTCACGATGCGCTGCAAGCTATCAGCGGGCTGATGCGGCCGGCGTCAGCGCTGCTGCCCCTTGCTGCGGTCGCCGAAGCCGGCCGCGCTGGCCGTGGCGCCGTCGATCATGAACTCGTAACGTCGGTCGGAATGGACATCCGGATTGACCGGATCGAAGCTGCGCTCGATGAAGCCGACCAGTCCGTCGCGGCGCACCGTCAGGACGGTGGTGGCCCGGGTCCCGTAACCATTGGCGCGGATCTGAATCGCCGACAGGGCCCGTTCCCAGTCGCGCGGAATGCCGGTTGCCGGCAGCTCGCGCTCTCCCGCGATGACCTCCCGGTCGGCCATCAATTGCAGCAGCTTGTCCGCGTGCACGTGCTGCGCGATGTGGCACGCGAACGCGGTCACGCCGCGCGTGACCTTCGGCCACGGCGTGTCCAGGAACGCGTTCGAAAGTCCGTAAATGCCCGGTTGCAGGCGGTGCATGCCTTCGTCCAGCCGGTTGCTCATGTAAACGAGCTCGGAGCCCGGTCCACGCGGCGCCACCGCGATCGGCTCGCCCACGATCAGGTTGAAGCCGTTGAATGAATGCGCGCGCGACAGGCAGTCGTCCACCCACTCCCGCATCGGCTGCGCGGTCTGAAGCGCCGACAGCGCCAGCAGCCCGCGCGAGGTGGCGTGCGGATTGCGCTCGTTGGGTGCCCGCACGTTGGTGACGACCGCGAAGCGGCCGCGCCGGTTGATGCCGAGCCAGGTGCCGCCGGCCTCCTCGTCGCGTCCGGCCAGCAGCGATACGGCCTGGCCCCACCAGGACGCCGGCCGGGTACGACGGGCATAGAACTCATCCCGGTTGGCCGCGACGATCAGCGGGTACTCGGAATGGGTCTGCCACGCGAACAGGATCAGGCACATCGCAGAGGCGAACGCTATCGGTCAAGCCGTCGGGTTGATCATCGGGTAAGGCAGCTCGACCAGGCTCTGCAGCGGCGACCGCGTTGCGCCGACCCGCAGGCGTGCGGCATCCGCCAGCTCGGTCGGGCACTCCAGCAGCAGATCGGAGCCGCCGTCGGGGCCGGCGGCTGCCATCACCACGGTCCCGAGCGCGCCGCCGGCGTCTTCTGCGCCGAACAGGTCATCGCCGGCCGATGCGCTCGGGGCCAGCGCGTGCGCCATGCGCCGGCGCAGCTTGCCCAGGTACTGGCTGCGCGCGACCACCTCCTGCCCCGGGTAACAGCCCTTGCGGAACTGGACCCCTCCGAGCACATCGAGGTTCAACATCTGCGGCACAAAGCGCTCCTGCGTGACGTCGAACACGTCCGGCAATCCGGCATCGATCTTCGACCACCACCACACGCCCGCATCGACCGGCGCGATGCCAGCCAGCTTGTCCCGCCAGGATCGGCCCGTCGCCTCCGGCGCCAGCAGCATCAACCGTGCTCCGCTGCGCGGCGACGCGGGCACCCGCACGAGCCTGGCTCCGTCATCCAGCACCTGGCCGGTCCACGGCGCATCGGGACAGCGCAATCCGAGCGCCTGCAGCGCCTGCTCGATTCCGGCGCCGGTAAGGCCGAACACCGTCCATTGGGCGGTATCGTCATCCAGTCGGACCTTCGACCGCAGCACATAGCGCGACAGCCGCGCGCGCAAGGGCTCGGCCCGCTCGGCCGGCAGCAGCAGCCGGAAACCATCGTCGGCCCGCCACATCTCGAACACCGCGACCACGCGCCCCTTGGACGAACAGTATGCGCCGAGCTGCCAGTGCTGCGTGGCCAGTGCCGTCACGTCCACGGTGAGCTGCCCGTTCAGAAACGGCGCCGCGTCGGCGCCGCGCGCCGCCAGGACGGCCAGATCGGAAAGGCCAGCCATGACCGGTTGCCGCAGCGCCAGGCGCAGCTGTTCGAGCGGAGCCGACCAGGTACCTCCTGCCTGGGCGGCAGAGCGCGGATCTTCAGGCATGGCGTTGCACCGTTTGTTCAGGGCGCCGCGGATGAATGGGGCGTCGCTGCCGTCATTATATGGAGCCCGTAAAATCCGCGAATCGACCGATGAACCCGCCCATGCGGATCCCCCGATTGTTGCTCGCAATGCGCTGGCTTTTCGCGGCGGCGGCGCTCGTCGCTGCGGCGGGCGCCGGGACCGCCTACTTGTGGCGGGGATTCGAGCGGCCGCTGCCGATGGGCGCGGAGCGGGTGGAGGTGCGGATCGGCAACGGAGCTTCGGCGCGTACGATCGCGCACGCGATCCGGGCGGCGGGAGTCGAGTTGAACGAGCTCGAGTTCGTCGCGGCCGCCCGCGCCAGCGGAGCGACGCGATCGCTGCGGGCGGGCCGTTACGAGATCGACAACGGCATGTCGATGCATGCCCTGGTGGACATGCTCAAGCGCGGCGACGTGCTGCGGGAGCGGCTGACGATCCCCGAGGGCATCACGTTCCGGGAGCTCAGGGAGCAGTTCGATTCGGCACCCGAGCTGCAGCACCAGGCCGCCAAGCTGAGCGACGCCGACCTGCTGCGGGCGATCGGCGCTCCCGAAAAGGACCCGGAGGGCCTGTTTGCGCCCGATACCTACGTGTTCGATCCCGGTTCGAGCGACCTGGACCTGTATCGCCGCGCCTACCGGACCCAGGCCGAACGCATCGCCCGCGCCTGGGATGGCCGCCCGGCCGACCTGCCGTATCGAAACGCCTACGAAGCATTGATCATGGCCTCGCTGATCGAAAAGGAAACGGGGCAGGTCGACGAGAGGCGGCGCGTGGCCGCCGTTTTCGTCAACCGCCAGCGCCTCGGCATGCCGTTGCAGACCGATCCGTCGGTGATCTACGGACTGGGCGACCGTTTCGATGGCCGGCTCCACCGCAAGGACCTGGAGTCGGAAACGCCATTCAACACGTACCTGAAAGCCGGGCTGCCGCCGACCCCGATCGCATTGCCGGGGTTGGCTGCCATCGAGGCCGCATTGAATCCGGAAACGACGCGGGACCTGTACTTCGTGGCGCGCGGAGACGGCACATCCCAGTTCTCGGCCACGCTGGCCGAGCACCAGCGGGCCGTGGACCGGTTCCAGCGCTCCGTGGCAAAGTCCGTCCCGTCCGACAACCGCCGTTCACGCAACGATTGAGCCCGATGCGAGGACGCTTCATCACCTTCGAAGGCATTGACGGAAGCGGCAAAAGCACGCAGCTGACCGCCACGGCGTCGGCGCTGCGCGCCGCCGGCATCGACGTGCTGGAGACGCGTGAACCCGGCGGAACGGCGCTGGGCGAAGCGCTGCGTGGAATCCTGCTCGCGCAGGCCATGTCGCCGCTGACCGAGACGCTGCTGATGTTCGCCGCCCGGGTCGAACACATCGACGAAGTGATCGTCCCGGCACTGGGCACCGGCCACTGGGTGCTGTGCGACCGCTTCAGCGATGCGACCTACGCCTACCAGTGCGGCGGCCGCGGCATCGCGCCCGAATGGGTCGCCAGCCTGGAGGCCTGGGTGCACCCGACGCTGCAACCGGACCTGACCGTTCTGGTGGATCTGGATCCCCGCCAGGCTGCCTCCCGGCGGCAACGGATTCGTTCGCCCGACCGCTTCGAGGCGGAGGACGTCGCCTTTTTCGAGCGGGTGCGCGACGCCTACCTGGCGCGGGCGCACGCCGAGCCGGAACGGTTCCTGGTCGTCGACGGGGCCCGGCCGGGCGCCGAAATCGTCGAAGCGATCACCGAGCGCGTCAGGCCGTGGCGCGCCTGAAAGGCTTGCCGTGGCAGGGCACGATGTCCGGCGTGATCGGCCAGCTGCTGGCGCGCCGCGTTCACGCGGTGCTGCTGCATGGAGCGGCCGGCATCGGCAAGCTCGACCTCGCGCTGGATACGGCCGAGACGCTGCTGTGCGAGCAGCGCGCCCAGGATGGCAGTGCCTGCGGCCGATGCGCCGGATGCCTGCTGGTCGCGGCCGGCAGCCATCCGGACCTGCGCATCGTGCGACCGGAAGCGCTGGCCGAAACCGAGGCGCGGGCGGCACCGGATGACGGGCCGGCCGATTCGAGCGCGGCCGCCCCGGAGTCCCGGTCGCGCGCCAGCCGCGTGATCCGGATCGAGCAGATCCGCGAGCTGTCCGAATGGGCCACGCTGACCACCCACCGCGGCGGCTCCCGCGTGATCGTGATCGAGCCGGCCGAGTCGCTGCCTGCGCCCGCCGCCAACGCGCTACTGAAAGTGCTGGAGGAGCCGCCCCCGGGCACGGTGTTCTTGCTGGTCAGCCACCGGATCGACGAGACGCCGGCCACACTGCGCTCGCGCTGCGCGCTGGTGCGCGTGCCTCTGCCGCCGCCGGCGCTGGCGGCGCGCTGGCTCGAGCAGCAGGGCGTGGAGCAGCCGCAACTGAGGCTGGTGGAGGCGGGGGGTGCCCCGCTGCTGGCGGCGCCGCAGGAGCGCAGCGGGCTGGCGCCGGAGCTGCGCGAGCGGCTGCTCGGGCTGCTGCGCAAGGGCGACCGGCTGACGGCCGCCGACGTGGCCGCTGCCGTGCCGCGCGACGCCCCCACCGGCGGTTCAGTCGCTTTGTTTCAACGCTGGGGATGGGACTTTTTGGCGCTTAGCCTGGCCGGGTCCGTTCGCTATCATCCGCAGGAAGTAACGGCATTGCGGCAACTCGGGGCCAAATGGCAGGTTGCCGACGCCTGCTGCTGGCTTGCCGAACTGGAGGTTGCCCGATCGTTCGCGGACCATCCGCTGAATGCGAAACTGGCGATCGAGGGTATGCTGCTTTCCTATATTCGGTCGATCAACGAGCCCGGGAATCGGCCCGGGGCCTGAAGCGACGATGGAACCTGGCGTGAGATCCGGATCATGAGCGCGAACGTGTTCGCCACGCAGGTCGGAGCTGCCGGCGCTGGAGGTGGCCGCCCGGCCGTTCTGTCCTTGTCGATCAAGGAGAAGGCGGCGCTGTACGCCGCCTTCATGCCGTTCGTGAAGAACGGCGGGATTTTCGTGCCGACCAATCGCCCCTACCAGCTGGGCGACGATGTCTACCTGATCCTGACGCTGCTCGACGATCCGACCAAGATTCCGGTCGCAGGCAAGGTCGTATGGATCAGCCCGTCGGGCGGCGGCGCTTCCAAGACGCCCGGCATCGGAGTGCAGTTTCCGGCCGACGAGTCAGGCTTCAGCGCCCGCAAACGCATCGAGGACGCGCTCGGCGCGGCCCTGCGCTCGGCCCGCCCCACCCACACCCTGTAGCGCGTCAGCTCGGCGCGGATCGCTCGGCTTCGGATGCGGCGCAGCACCTGACCGAAAGGCGGGAGGATCGGCTTCCAGGGGGCTGGGCTGGCCCCTCGCGCTCCCCCAGCCAATGTGAGCACCTAGATGTTCATCGATTCCCACTGCCATCTCTCGTTTCCGGAACTGGCCGCGGATCGTCAAGGCGTGCTGGAGCGGATGCGGCGCGCCGAGGTGGTCGCGGCGCTGAACGTGTGCGTGCGCATGGAGGAGTTCCCCTCCGTGCTGGCGTTGGCCGAGGCCCAGCCCGACATCTTCGCGACGGTCGGCGTACACCCGGACACCACGCAGACTCGGGAGCCGACCGTGGCCGAGCTGACCGCCGCCGCCGCCCACCCCCGGGTGCTCGCGATCGGCGAAACCGGCCTGGACTACTACCGGCTGAAGGAACCGCTGCAATGGCAGCGGGACCGCTTCCGGACGCACATTCGCGCGGCCCGGGAGTCGGGTCGGCCGCTGGTGATCCACACCCGGTCGGCGCCGGCCGACACCCTGAGCATCATGAAGGAGGAGCGCGCCGGCGAAGCCGGTGGAGTGATGCATTGCTTCACCGAGTCGCTCGAATTCGCGCTCGAAGCGCTCGAACTGGGCTTTTACATCTCCTTCTCGGGGATCGTGACGTTTCGCAATGCGGAAGCCCTTCAGCGGACCGCCCGCCACATCCCGCTGGACCGGCTGCTGATCGAGACGGACGCGCCGTACCTGGCGCCCGTGCCGTACCGGGGCAAGGTCAACGAGCCGGCCAAGGTGGTCGCGGTGGCGCAGAAACTGGCCGAATTGACCTCGCAGCCGCTGTCCATCATCGCCCGCGCGACGAGCGGGAACTTCGTGAAGCTGTTCCGTCCGCCTTCCGCGCAATCCCTGGGCGGTCCGATGTCCCTGGCCGCGGCGGGCGGATAATTTGGCCCCGCGAACGGGCAAACGTCGCCGGCCACGGTATTCTGCATCCGGGATTTCGCGCGCACCGGACCGGCAGGTGATCCGGTCGCGGGCGCTAAATGACAACGATGCGGGGCTGCGAGGGCGGCGACTCGTGGTCGGCCAATCAGGGAGAAGCAAGGAATGCTGAGTGATATCGAGATTGCGCAACAGGCCAGGATGAAGCGCATCAACGAGGTGGCGCAGGAAAGGCTGGGCATCGACGCCGAGCACCTGCAGCCCTACGGCCACTACAAGGCCAAGCTGTCGCTGGACTACCTGGATTCGATCCAGTCGCGCGCCGACGGCAAGCTGATCCTGGTCACCGCGATGTCGCCCACGCCAGCCGGCGAAGGCAAGACGACGACCACGGTCGGGCTGGGCGACGCGCTGAACCGGATCGGCAAGAAGGCGATGATCTGCCTGCGCGAACCGTCGATGGGCCCGGTGTTCGGAATGAAGGGCGGTGCGGCCGGGGGCGGATATGCACAGGTCGTGCCGATGGAGGACATCAATCTGCACTTCACGGGCGACTTCGCGGCCATCGCGGCCGCCAATAACCTGCTCTCGGCGCTGCTCGACAACCACGTGCACCACGGCAACAGCCTGGGCATCGACGTGCGCCGCATCGCCTGGCGCCGCGTGGTCGACATGAACGACCGCGCGCTGCGCGAGATCACGATCGGGCTGGGCGGGCCCGCCAACGGTTTTCCGCGCCAGGACGGCTTCGACATCGTGGTGGCTTCCGAGGTGATGGCGATCTTCTGCCTGTCCACGGGGCTGCGCGACCTGAAGGAGCGCCTGGGCCGGGTCGTGGTCGCCTACACCGCGGACCGCACGCCGATCCTGGCGCGCGACCTGCACGGGGCCGGCGCCATGGCGGTGCTGCTGAAGGACGCGCTCGCCCCGAACCTGGTTCAAACGCTCGAAAACAACCCGGCCCTGATCCACGGCGGTCCGTTCGCCAACATCGCGCACGGCTGCAATTCGGTCCTGGCGACGCGCTCCGCGCTGAAGCTGACCGACTACGTCGTGACCGAGGCCGGTTTCGGCGCCGACCTCGGGGCCGAAAAGTTCATCGACATCAAGTGCCGCAAGGCGGGCCTGCGTCCGTCCGCGGTGGTGCTGGTGGCCACGCTGCGGGCCCTGAAGTTTCATGGCGGCGTCGAGGTGGCCGGCGTTTCCAAGGAGAACCTGCCGGCGCTGGAGCGGGGGCTGGTGAACCTGGAGCGCCACATCGACAACATCCGGCAGGTGTACGGCCTGCCGTGCGTGGTCGCGATCAATCACCGCAGCCACGATACCGATGCCGAGCTGGCGCTGGCCACCGAGCGGGTGGTGAAGAAGGGGTGCCGCGCGGTGGTCGCGCGCCATTGGGCGCAGGGAGGCCTGGGCGCGGAGGAGCTGGCGCACGAGGTGGTGCGCCTGTGCGGGGAGCCGAGCCAGATGCGGTTCGTGTACGACGAGCGGGCGTCGTTGTGGGACAAGATGCGCGCGATCGCCACGCGGGTCTACGGCGCCTCCGAAATTTCGGCCGACTCCAAGGTGAAGGCGGAGATCGAGCGGCTGCAGCAGGCCGGATTCGGCCATTTCCCGGTTTGCGTCGCCAAGACGCAGTACTCGTTCTCGACCGACCCGGCGTCGCGCGGAGCACCCAGCGGGCACGTGGTGGATATCCGCGAGGTGCGGCTGGCGGCCGGCGCCGAGTTCATCGTGATGATCTGCGGCGACATCATGACGATGCCCGGTCTGCCCAAGGTGCCCTCGGCGCACGCCATCGACATCGACGAGAAAGGGCGCGTGGTCGGTCTGTTCTGACCGCAATACGCGATTTCGTCCGGTCCGCGATTACCTGACCAGGATCGCGCGGAAGTCGTTCACGTTGGTCAGCGTCGGGCCGGTGACCACCAGGTCGCCGAGCCGGGAAAAGAACGTATAGCCGTCGTTGTCGGCCAGGAAGTCCTTGGCGCGCAGGCCCAGCGCTGCCGCGCGCCGCAGCGAATCGGGACCCGTGATCGCGCCGGCGTTGTCTTCGGTGCCGTCGATGCCGTCGGTGTCGCAGGCGATCGCGTGCACGCGCGAATGGCCGTCCAGCGCGATCGTCAAGGCCAGCAGAAACTCGGCATTGCGGCCGCCGCGCCCCTTGCCCCGCACGGTGACCGTCGTTTCCCCGCCCGACAGCAGCGCGCACGGCGCGCGCGCGGGCTGCCCGTGCGCGGCGACCTGGCGGGCGATGGCGGCGTGCATCGACGCAATGTCGCGCGCTTCCCCCTCGATCGCGTCGCTCAGAATCAGCGGTGTGACGCCGGCCGCCTGGGCCACCGCGGCGGCCGCCTCGAGCGATGCCTGCGGCGTGCCGATCAGGACCAGCTCGGCGCGCGCCAGGCGGGAATCGCCGGGCTTGGGCGTCTCATCCTGCGTGCGCCGCAGATGATCGAGGGCGGCGGCCGGCTCGCTGATCGAGTATTTCTGCAGGATCGCCAGTGCATCGGCGCGCGTGGTCGGATCGGGCACCGTCGGCCCCGAGGCGATCACGGAAGGATCGTCGCCCGGCACATCGGAGATCAGCAACGTCACCACGCGCGCCGGGGCGCTGGCGGCGGCCAACCGTCCGCCTTTGATCGCCGACAGGTGCTTGCGCACGCAGTTCATCTCTGAAATGGTCGCGCCCGAGCGCAGCAGCGCGCGATTGACCTGCTGCTTGTCCGCGAGCGTCAGGCCGTCGACCGGCAGCGGCAGCAGCGAGGAGCCGCCGCCCGAAATCAAGCACAGCACCAGGTCGTCCGGCGTCAGCCCCTGCACCAGCCCCAGCATCCGGGCGGCCGCATCCAGCCCGGCCTGGTCCGGAACCGGATGGGCCGACTCGACGATTTCGATCCTCTCGGTAGCGACCTTGTGTCCGTAGCGGGTCGCGACCAGCCCTTCGAGGGGGCCCTTCCAGTTCAACTCGACGGCCCTGGCCATCTGGGCCGACGCCTTTCCGGCCCCGATCACGAGCGTGCGTCCGCGCGGTGGCGCGGGCAGGTGGGGCGGAACGATCCGCAGCGGATCGGCCGCTCCGACCGCCGCGCGGAACATCGAATTCAACAAGTCGCGGTCGCTGTTTGAGGTCATCGCAGATTCCCACGCAGGCGCGATTCTGAGACCTCCCGCCGCTGAGGCAAATATGTTTCGATTTACTTATTTCCCTGACGAATCATATAAGCAAAGCTGATGGGACTCCGAAAAAACTCTGACTATTCCAGCACTTAGTCTGCTTCTACGCTGCGCGCTCAGAATAACGACTCCGCAGTGGATCGTCAGGGGCCGCGGATGGCCCGAGGAGGGGACGTGTTTGATTCGAAGCGCCTGATTGCCGAGACCGATCCGGAGCTGTGGAGCGCGCTCCAGCTGGAGTATCGACGTCAGGAAGACCACATCGAGCTGATCGCATCGGAGAACTATGCGAGCCCGGCGGTGCTGCAGGCGCAAGGCTCGGTGCTCACCAACAAGTACGCCGAAGGTTACCCGGGCAAGCGCTACTACGGGGGCTGCGAGTACGTCGACATCGCGGAGCAGCTTGCGATCGACCGGGCCAAGCAGTTGTTCGGCGCGCCCTACGCCAACGTCCAGCCGCATTCGGGCTCGCAGGCCAACGCCGCGGTCTACATGTCGATGCTGTCGCCCGGCGACACGATCCTCGGGATGTCGCTGGCGCACGGCGGCCACCTGACGCACGGCGCATCCGTGAGCTTCAGCGGCAAGATGTACCGCGCCATCCAGTACGGCCTGCACGCGGAAACCGAGCGGATCGACTACGACCAGGTCGAGCGTCTTGCGCAGGGGCACCGTCCGAAGATGATCGTCGCGGGCGCTTCCGCCTATTCGCTCGAAATCGACTGGCGGCGCTTCCGCGCGATCGCCGACCGTGTGGGCGCGTACCTGTTCGTCGACATGGCGCATTACGCCGGGCTGGTGGCGGCGGGGGAATATCCGAGCCCGGTCGGCATCGCCCATTTCGTCACTTCGACCACGCACAAGACGCTGCGCGGCCCGCGCGGCGGGATCATCCTGGCGGATACGGAGTTCGAGAAGCCGCTGAACTCGACGATCTTCCCGGGCATCCAGGGCGGCCCGCTGATGCACGTGATCGCCGCCAAGGCGGTGGCGTTCAAGGAAGCGCTCAGCCCCGAATTCAAGACCTACCAGCAGCGCGTGAAGGCCAATGCGCGCGCGATGGCGGCCGCGCTGACCCGGCGCGGGCTGCGGATCGTCTCGGGCGGCACCGAGAGCCACCTGTTCCTGCTGGACCTGCGCGCCAAGCGCATCACCGGCAAGGACGCCGAGGCAGCGCTGGGGCGCGCGCACATCACCGTGAACAAGAATGCCATTCCGAACGATCCGGAGAAGCCCTTCGTGACTTCGGGAATCCGGATCGGCGCCCCGGCCATGACCACGCGCGGCTTCGGAACCGACGAGGCGACCCAGGTCGCGAACCTGATCGCCGACGTGCTGGAGGCGCCGCAGAACGGGCCGGTCATCGAGCGGGTGGCGTCGGAAGTCAAGCGGTTGTGCGCCAGGCTGCCGGTCTACGGCTGACAGAAACCAAGACGAATCACAGCAAGGAGACATCAATGGCTGGTCGCAATTTTCTCTTCGTTCCGGGCCCGACCAACGTTCCGGATCGCGTGCAGCGCGCGATGGTGGTGGCGATGGAAGACCACCGCTCCTCCAAGTTTCCAGAGCTCACGATGAGCATCCTGAAGGGCCTGAAGAAGGTCTTCAAGACGACGACCGGCGCCCCGATCATATTTCCTTCGTCCGGCACCGGCTGCTGGGAGGCCGCGTTGTCCAACTGCCTGAGCCCGGGCGACAAGGTGCTGGCATCCCGCTTCGGGCAATTCAGCCACCTGTGGGTCGACATGACCCAACGCCTCGGGTTCGAGGTCGAGGTGATCGACTGCGACTGGGGCACCGGAGCCCCGCCCGAGCGCTACCTGGCCGCGCTGGAGGCCGACAAGTCGCACAAGATCAAGGCGGTGCTCGCCTGCCACAACGAGACGGCCACCGGCGTCACCAGCGACATCGCGGCGCTGCGCAAGGCGATGGACGCCGCCAAGCACCCGGCGCTGCTGTTCGTCGACGCGGTGAGCTCCCTGGCCAGCATCGACTTCCGGATGGACGAGTGGGGCGTGGACGTGTGCGTGTCGGGCTCCCAGAAGGGCCTGATGCTGCCGGCCGGGCTGGGCGTGACGTGCGTGGGGCCCAGGGCCCTGGCCGCGCGGGCCACGGCCCGGCAGCCGCGCTGCTATTTCGACTACGGTGACATGATCAAGGCCAACGAGACCGGCTACTTCCCGTACACGCCCGCGCTGCCGATGCTGTACGGATTGAAGGAGTCGCTGCAGATCCTGCTGGAGGAGGAAGGCCTGGAGAACGTGTTCGCCCGGCACTCCTACCTGGCCAACGGCGTGCGTTCGGCCATTCAGCAGGGCTGGAAGCTGAAGCTGTGCGCGAAGGAACCGAAATGGTATTCGGACACGGTCTCGGCCGTGGTGGTGCCGGAAGGAATCAACGGGGCGCACGTGATCGACGTCGCCTTCCGCCGCTATAACCTGGCGCTGGGCGCCGGCCTGAGCAAGGTGGCCGGCAAGGTGTTCCGCATCGGGCACCTGGGGGACTTGAACGAGCTGATGCTGCTGGGCGCGCTCGGCGGTGCCGAGATGGCGATGCTGGACGTCGGCATCAAGATCGAGCCCGGCAGCGGGGTGGGCGCGGCCCAGCAGTACTGGCGAGCCCACGACCAGATCGCGAAGAAGAAAGTGGCGCGCAGCGAGGTGATCTACGCCTCCCATTCGACCGGTTCGACCGAGGGCGTGCGGACATGAGCCAGCATGTCGTGTTCCTGGAGCGCCAGTCGGTGCGCGCCGACGTGCGGCGGCCCCGCTGCGCAACGACCTACGTCGAACACGACACGACCGCCCCGGACCAGGTGATCGAACGCCTGCGCGACGCCACCGTGGCGATCATCAACAAGGTCGTGCTGCGCGACGCCACGCTCGCACAGCTGCCCAAGCTGAAGCTGATCGTGATGGCCGCCACCGGGTACGACTGCATCGAGGTGGAGGCCTGCCGCAAGCGCGGCATCGCGCTGGCCAACATCCGCAACTACGCGGTGCACACCGTTCCCGAGCACGTGTTCGCGATGGTGCTGGCGCTGCGCCGCAACCTGCTGGCCTACCGCCACGACGTCGAGCGCGGCGTGTGGCAGAAGTCCGAGCAGTTCTGCTTCATGACGCACCCGATCGGCGATCTTCACGGCAGCACCATCGGGATCATCGGCGAGGGGGCGATCGGGCAGGGGACTGCCGCCATCGCGCGCGGCTTCGGAATGAAGGTGCTGTTCGCCGACCACGAGCCGCCCAAGGCACCGGGCGTCGAATTCACGCCGCTGCAGCAGGTGCTGGAGACCTCGGACGTGATCTCGCTGCACCTGCCGATGACGGCCGGCACCCGCAACATGATCGGCCTCGAGCAGATGCGGCGCATGAAGCGCAACGCGCTGTTGATCAACACCGCGCGCGGCGGGCTGGTGGACGAGCGGGCGCTGATCCAGGCCCTGGAGCAGGGCCTGATCGCCGGCGCCGGGTTCGACGTTCTGACGGTGGAGCCGCCGCGCGAGGGCAACCCGCTGCTGGACGTGCGCCGCCACGATTTCATCCTGACCCCGCACGTGGCCTGGGCCTCGGACGGAGCGATGCAGTTCCTGGCCGATCAGATGATCGACAACATCGACGCCTGGGCCGAGGGCAAGCCGCAGAATCTGGTGACTTGATTTAGAGGGTACGCCCTCACCCCCGGCCCGTCTCCCGCTTGCGGGAGAGGGGAGGTCCGAGGTTTCCCCCCTCTCCCGCGCCAGTGGGAGAGGGGTGGGGGTGAGGGTGGTTTCACAGGGAGGAGTTTCCAATGAAAAAGCTGCTGTACCAGTTCGATACCGACCCGCTGCCGTCCTCGTTCGACAACGTGGTCGCCTACGACGGCGGTGCCGACAACGTGACGGCCTACGGCGGGGTCGATCCGAGGAACGCCGGCGGGCTGGTCGACGGCACCATCTTCACGCGTGCCCCCAAGGACAAGAAGTCGACCGCCATTTTCATCGGCGGCAGCGACATGGCGGCCGGAGAGGCGCTGCTGGCAGCGGTTCGCAAGAAGTTCTTCGCCAACTTCCGCGTGTCGGTGATGCTCGACAGCAACGGCTCGAACACGACCGCCGCGGCGGCCGTGGCGTGGCTGGCTCATTCGGCGCCGCTCGCCGGCCAACGGGCCGTCGTGCTCGCGGGCACCGGCCCGGTCGGCATGCGCGCCGCCTTCATGCTCAGCCGCGAGGGCGCGCAGGTCAGCATATCGTCGCGCACGCTGGCGCGCGCCCAGGCGGCCTGCGACGCGATCAAGGCGCGTTTCGGCGTGGAGACGATCGCGCTGGAAGGCGCCGACGCCGAGGCGCGCGCCCGCAACGTCGCCCATGCGCACGTGGTGCTGGCCACCGGCGCGGCCGGTGTGCAGCTGCTGGCGGAGCGGCAATGGAGGGACCATCCGTCGCTGCAGCTGCTGAGCGACGCCAACGCGACCCCGCCGGCCGGCATCGAAGGGGTCGACATCATGGACAAGGGCGCCGTCAAGCACGGCAAGACCGTGTTCGGAGCGATCGGCTTCGGCGCCCTGAAGATCGCACTGCATAGAGCCTGCATCGCGCGGCTGTTCGAGGCGAACGACGTCGTGCTGGACGCCGAGCAGATCTACGCCATCGCCAAGACGATGGTCGGCAGCACCTGAGGCGGGAGAGGCCATGATCGCAGAGCAATCGCTGGGCCGCTTCCTGGACGAGCTGGCCAGCCCGGCACCGACCCCCGGCGGCGGAAGCGCGGCCGCGATCATGGGCGCGATGAGTGCCGCGCTGGTGTCGATGGTGTGCAACCTGACGATCGGCAAGAAGGATTACGAGGGCGTCGAAGGGACGATGCGCCAGAGCCTGGACGAGGCCGAAGCCTTGAGACGGCGCCTGACGGGGATGATCGCGGAGGACGTGCAGGCGTTCGACGCCCTGATGGCCGCCTACAAGCTGCCGCGAACAAGCGAACAGGACAGGTCGACGCGCGCGCAGGCCATCCAGCAGGCGCTCAAGCGGGCCACCGACGTTCCGCTCGCCTGCGCACAGGCGTGCGCCGAAGTGATCGAGCTTGCGCAGCGCATCGCCTCGAGCGGCAACCGGAGCGTGATCTCGGATGCCGGCGTGGCCTCCGTGGCCGGCTATGCCGCGCTTCGAAGCGCGGCGCTCAACGTCTGGATCAACGTGCCGTCGATCAAGGATCCGGAGTTCGTCCGCAGCCGGCGCGCCCGGCTCGATCAGCTGCTGGCGCAGTGCGCCGCCGCGAGCGAGCAGGCCTACGAGGCGGTGCTCGGGCGCCTTGGCTAGCGCGGTGCCGGCGACAGGACACGAACATCTCAGGAGACGATCGATGGACATACACGAGTACCAGGCGAAGGAACTGCTGTCCGGGTTCGGCGTTCCGGTGGCACGCGGCAGCGTCGCTTACAGCCCGGACCAGGCGGTTTTCGTCGCCACCGAGTTGGGCGGATGGCACTGGGCGGTCAAGGCCCAGGTGCATTCCGGCGGCCGCGGCAAGGCCGGCGGAATCAAGCTGTGCAAGACGTATCACGAGGTGTCCGAGGCGGCCAAGGAGTTGCTGGGTAGGCGGCTGGTGACCAGCCAGACCGGGCCCGAGGGAAAGGTCTGCCAGCGGGTGTACGTCGAAGTGGCCGAGCCGTTCGAACGGGAGATCTACCTGGGGTTTGTGCTGGACCGCAAGCTTCAACGCATCCGCGTGATCGCCTCCGCCCAGGGCGGCATGGAGATCGAGGAGGTCGCTCGCAAGGACCCGGGCTCGATCCACCAGATCCACGTCGAGCCGGCGGTCGGCCTGCAGCAGTTCCAGGCGCGCGAGATCGCGTTCGGCCTCGGCCTGAATATCAAGCAGGTCAGCCGGGCCGTCTCGGCGATCCTCGGTTGCTACCGGGCCTTCCGCGACCTGGATGCAACGATGGTCGAGATCAACCCGCTCGTGGTGACCAAGGACAACCGGCTGCTGGCGCTGGACGCCAAGATGTCGTTCGACGACAACGCGCTGTTTCGCCGTCCAGCGGTCGCCGAGATGCGGGATGCCTCGCAGGAAGACCCGCGCGAAGCGCAGGCGGGCCAGCATGGATTGAATTACGTGGGCCTGAGCGGCGATATCGGCTGCATCATCAACGGCGCCGGCCTGGCGATGGCGACGATGGACATGATCAAGTACGCCGGGGGCGAGCCTGCCAACTTCCTGGACGTGGGCGGCGGCGCCTCGCCGGAACGCGTGGCCGAGGCGTTCAGGCTGGTGCTGTCGGACCGAAACGTGAAAGCGATCCTGGTCAACATCTTCGCCGGCATCAATCGCTGCGACTGGGTCGCGCAGGGCGTGGTCCAGGCGGCTGCCGGGCTGAAGGTGCCGCTGATCGTGCGGCTGGCCGGCACCCGGGTCGAAGAGGGCAACCGCATCATCCGCGAAAGCGGCCTTCCGATCATCAGCGCGAGCGATCTGGCCGACGCCGCGAAGAAGGCGGTCGCCGCGGCACGCGGCTGATCCCGGCAGACAGGAGCATCCGAACCATGAGCATTCTGATCGACGAGAGGACGCGGGTGATCGTCCAGGGATTCACCGGCGACAAGGCGAGCTTCCACGCCAAGGAAATGATCGAGTACGGCACCCGCGTGGTCGGCGGCGTCACCCCCGGCAAAGGCGGCCAGAAGCACCTGGACCGTCCGGTGTTCGACACGGTCAAGGAGGCGGTCAAGGCGACCGGCGCCGAAGCCAGCCTGGCATTCGTGCCGCCGCCCTATGCCGGCGACGCCCTGATGGAGGCGGCCGACGCCGGCCTGCGGCTCGTCTGCATCATCACCGACGGCATTCCGGCGCAGGACATGATGCGGGTCAAGCGTTACCTGATGCGCTATCCGCGGGAAAGCCGCACGATGGTGGTGGGCCCGAATTGCGCCGGCATCATCAGCGCCGGACGGGCCATGCTGGGCATCATGCCGGGCAACATCTATGTGCGCGGCAACGTCGGCATCGTTTCCAGGTCCGGCACGCTGGGCTACGAGGCGGCCGCGCAGATGAAGGCGCTGGGCATCGGCGTCACGACGAGCGTGGGAATCGGCGGCGACCCGATCAACGGTAGCTCGTTCCTGGATCACCTGGCTTTGTTCGAGAAGGACCCGGACACCAAGGCCGTGATCATGATCGGGGAGATCGGCGGGCCGCAGGAGGCGGAGGCGTCGGCCTGGATCAAGGCCAACATGAGCAAGCCGGTGGTCGGTTACGTGGCCGGTCTGACGGCGCCCAAGGGACGCCGCATGGGCCACGCCGGCGCCATCATCTCGGCCGAGGGGGACACCGCGGCCGAAAAGGCCGACATCATGCGCTCGTTCGGTCTGCACGTGGCGCCGACCGCCGCCGAGCTCGGGTCGACCGTGGCCAAGGCGCTGGCGAAAGTCGCCTGAGGCGCGGCACGCCCGCCGACGCGCGCCCGATCCCGATGAACGCAGCCGCACTCGATGAGCCGGACAGCGGGGCGGCCATGTCGGCGCCGCCCGACGGCTTCTCGCGCTGGGAGCTGCTGATGCGGCTCCTGACCGACGTGGTCGAGCGCCACGAACCGGCGGCCGCCCGCGTGCTGGGTGGCGAGGCGGTCAGCGGGAAGCTGACCCCGCGCGTGCTGGCCCGTACGCTGCAGGCGCAGGGGATCCTGTTCCAGCTGCTGGCCATTGCCGAGCAGAACCGCGACATGCGCAACCGGCGCGAACTGGAGCGCGAACGCGGCCACACCGCGCTCAAGGGCACGGTCGCGGAGGTCATCGAAAGGGCGGCCGCCGAGGGCATCGCGGGCGAAACCGTATGCGACCTGTTGCGGTCGATCCGGATCCGCCCCGTCATCACGGCCCATCCGACCGAGGCCAAGCGGGTCAGCGTGCTGGAGCGCCACCGGCGCATCTACCTGCGCCTGTTCGACCTGGAATCGCCGCGCTGGACGCCGCGCGAACGCGACGAGCTGATCCGATCATTGCACGACGAGATCGAGCTGCTCTGGCTCACGGGCGAGCTGAAGCTGGAAAAGCCGTCGGTCGCGCAGGAGGTTGCGTGGGGACAGTATTTTTTCAACGAGAACCTGTTCGACGTGGTGCCCCAGCTGCTGGCGAAAGTGCAGAGCGCGCTGGAACAGAGCTACCCCGGCCTCGACTTCGAAGTGCCGCTGTTCTTCCAGTTCGGATCCTGGATCGGCGGCGACCGCGACGGCAACCCGTACGTGACCAGCGACGTGACGCGCGAGGCGCTCTGGTCAAACCGCCTCGCGTGCCTGAACCGGTACCGGCAGCGACTGTCGGACCTGATCCGCAACCTGAGCATCGCCGAGCACGCGCTGCCGCTGCCGGCCCCGTTCCTGCAGAAGCTGCGCGACCGCGTGGCCGAATTGCCGGATGGTTCCGCTCTGGCCGGGCGCAATGCGGGCGAGCCGTTCAGGCAGTACCTGGCCACGATGCTGAGCCGCCTTGAGTGCACCGCGCACGACACCCGGCAGCAGCGGGCCAGCGGCGAGGCGAACGGCTACCGCAGCGCCGACGAGATGATCGTGGACGTGGACCTGATGATCTCGGCTCTGACCGAGGCGGGTGCTGGGCCCCTCGCGCGCTCGCTGCTGCTGCCGTTGCGGCGCGAGATCGGGGTGTTCCGGTTCAGCACGGTACGCCTCGATGTGCGCGAAAACACGATCCGGATGAACCAGGCGCTGGCGGCGGTCTACCGCGTCACGCGCGACGGGCGCGAAGCGCCGGACGTGGGGACAGCCGAATGGAAGCAGTGGCTGCTGGCCGAGCTCGCTGCGCCGCGCGAGACCTCGCTCGATCCGGAGCTGCTGCCGGAGCCGGCGCGCGAAACCCTGCAGACGTTCCGGACCATCGCGCAGATGCGCCAGCAGGTCGACCGCGAGGCTTTCGGCGCGCTGATCCTGAGCATGACCCACAGCGCCGCGGACGTGCTGGGCGTGTACCTGATGGCCAAGCTGTCCGGACTTTTCTCGGACCTGCGTGCGGTGGAGCGCTGCACGCTGCCGATCGTGCCGCTGCTGGAGACGATCCCCGACCTGAGGCGAGCGCCCGCGATCCTGAAGGAAATGCTCGAGGTTCCGCTGGTGCAGCGCAGCCTGCACGGGCAGGGCGGCATGCAGGAAGTGATGATCGGCTATTCCGATTCGAACAAGGATGGCGGGTACTTCGCGGCCAACTGGGAGCTCGCCAAGGCCCAGAAGGCGCTGACCCGCCTCGGGCAGGACCACGGGATCACCATCACCTTCTTCCACGGTCGCGGCGGCTCGGTCAGCCGGGGCGGCGCCCCGACCGGCCGCGCCATCGCCGCCGCACCGGCCGGTTCGATCAAGAAGCAGTTCCGCGTCACCGAGCAGGGCGAAGTGGTTTCACTCAAGTACGCCAACCGCGGGACCGCCGGCTACCAGACGGAACTGCTGGCGGCCTCGGTGATCGAGCACGCGCTGGTGTCCGAACGCGAGCGGGCCCTGGTGCCGGTGCACGAATTCGACGAGGCGATGGAGTCGCTGTCTGGCCTGTCCTGGACCGCCTACCACGACCTGATGCGCTCGCAAGGCATGCTGGACTACCTGACGGCGGCCAGCCCGCTCGAGGAACTGGCGCTGCTTAACATCGGATCACGCCCGGCGCGGCGTACCCAGGCCAAGACGCTTTCGGACCTGCGGGCGATCCCGTGGGTGTTCGCATGGACGCAGAACCGCCACATGGTCACCGGCTGGTACGGCGTGGGCAGCGCCTTGAAGGCGTTCCTGGACGTGCGCCGCGAAAGCGGGCTGGATCTGGTGCGCCGGATGTTCCGCGACGCGCGCCTGTTCCGGATCATCCTGGACGAGGTCGAGAAGACGCTGCTGGCGGTGGACCTGGACATCGCGCGTTCGTACGCCGACCTGGTCGCCGACGCGGCGCTGCGCGATTCGATTTTCGGCCGTATCGAGAGCGAGTACCGCCTGACGTGCGAGATGGTGTTGCGCATTTCCGGCGGCGGCGAGATCGCCGAGCGCTTTCCGCAGTTCCGACGCCGCCTGCAGCGGCGGCTCAAGACACTGAACCAGGTCAACCGCGAGCAGGTCGGCCTGCTGCGGCAGTTCCGCAACGGCGGCGACGACGAGGTGCGCAACGCGCTGCTGCTGACGATCAACTGCGCGGCGGCCGGTTTCGGCGCCACCGGCTGAGGCGGACCCGGCCAAGGACAACTCCAGGAGAATCGAGCGTGAGCTTCACCATCGTCGAACAGGCGACGCCCCGCCTGCACCGTTCCGAGCTGGCCGTGCCGGGATCCAACCCCGGCATGTTCGAAAAGGCCGCGCGCAGCGCGGCCGACATCGTGTTCCTGGATCTGGAGGACGCGGTCGCGCCCGACGACAAGGAACAGGCGCGCCGGAACATCATCCAGGGCCTGAACGAGGTCGACTGGGGCGCCAAGACGATGATGATCCGGATCAACGGCCTGGACACGCACTACATGTACCGCGACGTGGTCGACATCGTCGAGGCCTGCCCGCGGCTGGACATGGTCCTGATCCCGAAGGTCGGGGTGCCGCAGGACGTGTACGCGATCGACATGCTGGTCACGCAGATCGAGGCGGCCAGGAAGCGCACCAAGCGCATCGGCTTCGAAGTGCTGATCGAGACCGCGCTGGGCATGGCCAACGTGGAGGCGATCGCCCAGTCGAGCCGGCGCCTGGAAGCGATGAGCTTCGGGGTGGCCGATTACGCGGCCTCCACGCGCGCGCGCACCACCGTGATCGGCGGCGTGCACCGCGACAGCGGCGTTCTGACCGACAAGGACGAGCAGGGCAAGCGGCAGTACTTCTGGACCGACCCCTGGCACGCGGCGCAGACCCGGATGATGGTCGCCTGCCGGGCCTACGGCCTGCGGCCGATCGACGGACCGTTCGGGGACTTCGGCGATCCGGACGGGTACGTGGCCGCGGCCAACCGGGCGGCCGTGCTCGGCTACGAGGGCAAATGGGCCATTCACCCCTCGCAGATCGAGCTGGCCAACCGCGTGTTCACGCCGTCGCAGGCCGAGGTGGCCAAGGCCCGGCGCATCGTGGATGCGATGGCGCAAGCGGCGCGCGAAGGCAAGGGCGCCGTATCGCTGGACGGCCGCCTGATCGACATCGCCAGCATCCGGATGGCCGAGGCGCTGCTGGCCAAGGCCGATTCGATCTCGTCGACGGTGGCCCGCTAGGCAGGCTATCGGCCGGCGGGCGGCTGCGCGTCGATGCCGACGAACCCGTCGCGATTGGGCATCCGGATCTTGGGCAGGCTGTCCGCATCGAGCCGATCCTCGAGCCGGACGATCCGGTTCAAGTAAAGCACGTAGGCGCTGACGGCATAGATCTCGTCTTCGCTCAACGTCGCGGGCGCATCCATCGGCATCGCGCGCCGGATGAAATCGAACAGCGTGGTGGCGTACGGCCAGTAGTTGCCGACCGTCTGGTCCGGATCGGGGTCGGTGAGCGGGGCGCGGCCGGCCAGCGTCCCACCCGAGCCCCCCTCGCCATCGGCGCCGTGGCATTTGGCGCAGTGCGCCTGGTAGATGGCACGTCCTTGCGCCGCGGTGCCCTGGCCGGACGGCAGCCCACGCCCGTCCGGGTACACGCTCAGGTTCCAGCGCTGGACCAGTTCGGGCGCGGCGGGTTGTCCCAGGCGCGGCACCGGCGCAGGCGCCTGCGCCGGCGCGCCGGCCCAGGCGAGCGATGCGAGCAGCATGGCGCAACGCCGCTCAAGCATAGACATGCGAAACCTCGCCGTCCTCGTCGACGCGCCAGGCCACGATCGCGTTGTAGTGGAAGTAGCCATGGCGGCCGCGCTCGCCGATCAGCGCCGCGCGCTCGGGCTGCACGTAGCCCGTTTCGTCGGTGGCGCGACTCTTCAGGACCGCAGGCGCCCCGGACCAGTCCCAAGCGGCCCGGAAGCGGGTGAACGCCATCGGCAGCACCGGCTCCTGCAGGCGCGCCGGCGCCCAGTGCGCGCCGCCGTCGGTGGAAACGTCCACCGAGCGGATGCGGCCCCGGCCGGACCAGGCCAGGCCGCGGATCTCGTAGACGCCTTTGCCGTCGAGCCTCTGACCCGGCGAGGGCGAAGTGATCAGCGATTTGGCCTCCATCACAAAGGTGAACATGCGCGCCTTGCCCGAGGGTTGCAGTTCCGTGTAGCGGGCCGTCTCGTTGCGTGCCATCACCGGTTCCGGCGCCACCTCGAGGCGTCGCAGCCACTTGATGTTCAGCACGCCCTCCCACCCCGGCACGATCAGGCGCAGCGGATAGCCGTTTTCGGGTCGGATGCGCTCGCCGTTCTGGTACAGCGCGACCAAGCAGTCCTGGCGGGCCTTGGCCATCGGCAGGCTGATCTGGATCGCCGCCGCATCCGCGCCCTCGGCGATCAGCCATGGGGCGGACGGATCGGCGCCGGCCTCGTCCAGCAGCAGCGACAGCGGCACGCCGGCCCACTCGCTGCACGACGCCAGCCCATGCATGAATCCGGCGCGCGTCTGCTGCGGCAGCTGATGCCAGCCGGCGTTGCTGTTGCCGCCGCACTCGATGAACAGGATCTGCGAGCGGACCGGATAGCGCGCCAGGTCCGGCATCGCGAACGTCAGCGCGCGCCGCACCCGGCCGTGAATCAGCAGGCGGTGCTGCTCGAGCGGGATCTGTGGAACGCCGTTGTGATGCCGCTCGAAATGCAGGCCGGTCGGGGTGATGATGCCTTCCAGGTCGTGCAGCGGCGTCCACGAAACGCCGTTGCCCGCCACCGCCCGGTTGGCGGAGATCCAGCGCACGACGCCGCGCTCCTGCGGGGAGGGCTGTCCGTAGTTCGAGAACGGCTGGCCGGGCGTGGTCATCCACGCGGACCGCGACGGCTCCTCGCCCGGCCGATCTGCCCACGCCGCGCCGGCCGCGATCGCCGTGCCCAGCCCCGCGCCCGACAGCGTCAGGCCGCGCCGCAGGAAATCGCGCCGTCCGGCAGAGCCGCTGCTGCCCGAAGCATCGGACAGCAGCACCGCATCGCGCCGCCCGCCGGGGGGCTTGGTTGCGTTCATGCGCGCGAGCATACTGCCACCATGCAGCAAGGTCCCCGGGCCAGCATGCGCATGAGCCGCGTCCCAGGCGAACGGGCCCTGCGCTTCGAGCCGTTGACGCCGGAGCGATGGGACGACCTGGCCGAACTGTTCGGTCCCAACGGCGCCTGTGGCGGATGCTGGTGCATGTGGTGGAAGCGGACCGGCCCGGAGTTCCGCCGGCACAAAGGCGCGTCGAACCGGCGCAGCTTCAAGGCGCAGGTCGACCGGGGCGATGTGCCGGGCTTTCTTGCCTACCAGCAACGGCAGCCGGTGGCGTGGTGCGCGGTCGAGCCGCGCGAGCGCTACCCGGGCCTGGCCCGGTCGCGGGCGCTGGCGGCGGTCGACGACCAGCCGGTCTGGTCGATCACCTGTCTTTTCATCAAGGCCGGTCACCGCCGGCGCGGGCTGTCGCTGGCGATGCTGCGGCATGCCAGGCGGTTCGTCGCCTCGAGCGGCGGGCGGCTGATCGAAGGCTATCCGAAGGATCAGCAAGGCAACTTCACCGGCGCCAACACGCTGTGGACTGGCATCGCGACGACGTTTCTCAAAGCCGGATTCAACGAAGTCGCACGGCGCACCCCGAAGCGGCCGATCATGCGGGCCCGGCTGCGGCCACCGATCTGACCGGAACGCGGGCGCGCTCGCTTACTTGCGCCGCAGCACCAGCACGTTTCCGACCACGCACAGCGCGATGCCTGCGATCATCGCTGCGTCCCAGCGCAAATCCTCGAAGAAGGTCGAAAGGGCGAGCGCCACGATCGGGATCGCCACGCCCGTGTAGCCGGAGCGGTCGGCTCCGATGCGCCCCAGCAGCGTCAGGTACGCGACAAACGCGACCACCGACCCGAAAAGCGCCAGATACAGCAGCGAAACGACATAGGGGACCGACCGCTCGAACACGAAATGGTCGCCGGACAGCGCCGCGTAAATGGCCACGAAGGCCGTCCCGTACATCATGGCCCAGGCATTGGCCGGGACGAGCGGCAGGTGAGCCCGATGGTTGCGCGTGGCGGCCATGTTGCCCAGCGAAGCGACCAGGGTCGATAACACCGCCAGCACGACGCCCAGCCGCCGCGCCGGCGAATTTGAAAAGGCGGCCAGCTCTGGCCAGAACACCAGCGCAAGGCCGACCACACCCAGGCCCGCGCCGGCGAGCGCCGTTCGCTTGACCGGAACCGAGAAGAACAGGCGCATTCCGGCGATGTTGCCGAAGGCCACCAGCGAGAAGATCAACGCGACCAGTCCGGAGGTCAGGTACTGCTCGGACCGGTAGACCAGCACGTAGTTAATGCCGAACAGCAGCAGGCCTTGCAGTGCCAGCCAGCGGTGGGCGCGCGCATCGAAGCGCAGCGACAGGCGCCTGAAACGCGCGTAGGCCAGCAGCATCAGCGCGGCCAACGCGAACCGCCAGGCCACCGACACGGCGGGCGGCACCACCCCGAGCTGGAACTTGATCGCCAGCCAGGTCGATCCCCAGATCAGTACCGCGCAGGCATACAACGCCAGGTCGCTCATCGAGGAAGCCTTCACGAAACGGCCGGCGCTTCGATGGCACCGAAAGCGGCGGCCGGTACGACGGATCGGCCGGGCATGGCCCGGCCGGGAAAGACGCGAACTGCTGCGCTATGTCCCGGGAGCGTTACCGGGTCGCCACTTGATGCTGCAGCCGACGCTCGGCTTCTGGTCCGCCGCCACCGGTCGGCCTGCCAGCACGGCCTCGGCGGCCGCGCGCAACTCGGCACCGGTGACGGGGACCTGGCTGTTCGGCCTGCTGGCGTCGAAACGACCCCGGTAGGCCAGGCGCCGCGCCGAGTCGAACAGGTAGAACTCGGGCGTACACACCGCGTGGTAGGCCCTGGCGGTCTGCTGGGTCCGGTCGAACAGGTACGGAAAGGTAAAGCCGGATTTCTTCGCTTCGGCCTTCATCGGCTCCGGGCCGTCCTGCGCAACCGTTTCCGGGTCGTTGGAGCTGATCGCGACCACCGCCAGGCCCCGCGGCTGGAATTCGCGCGCGAACTCGACCAGACCCGGGCGGACGTGAATCACGTAGGGGCAGTGATTGCAGATGAAGGTGACCAGCAGCGCAGGGGAGGCCGCATAGTCGGTCAGCCGTATCGTGCGCCCGGACACGGTGTCCGGCAGCGCGAAGTCCGGCGCGCTGGTTCCGAGCGGGAGATCCTTCGAGCTTTCGACGGCCATGATCCGGTCCGGCGGTGGATCCCGAATCGTAGCGTGCCGGCGCCGCGTGCGCCCGGCCGGCAGCCAGGGTTACTGCGGTGCGCGGACGATCCGTCTTACCACGGCCTGCGTGAAATCCGAGGTCGACGCGGTTCCTCCCAGATCGCGCGTGCACACCTGGTCGACGTTCAACGCCTGGTCGAGGGCGGCGCGCAGCCGCACCGCCATGGCGTTCAATTGGCAGTGCTCGAGCATCAGCGCGGCGGCCAGCATCAGCGCGGTCGGGTTCGCCATCGACTTGCCGGCGATGTCCGGAGCCGATCCGTGCACCGCTTCGAAGATGGCCGCATCGGTTCCGATGTTGGCTCCCGGCGCCATCCCCAGGCCCCCGACCAGCCCCGCCACCAGGTCGGACAGGATGTCGCCGAACAGATTGGTCGTCACGAGCGTGTCAAACTGCCAGGGATCGAGCACCAGCTTCATCGCGCACGCATCGATGATCGCGGTGTCCATCTCGATGCGGCCCTTGTACTTGCGGTCGTACAGCTGCTGGGCGGTTTCCAGGAATATCCCGGTCAGCGCCTTCATGATGTTGGCCTTGTGCACGACCGTCACCTTGCGGCGGCCGGCGGCGATCGCGTGCTCGAAGGCGAACTCCAGCAGACGGCGGCTGCCCTGGCGCGTGTTGACCCCGGTGGCCATCGCAACCGCATGCGGATCGTCGTCGATCTGGATGTAGTGCTCGTAACCGAGGTACAGGCCCTCGACGTTTTCCCGGACCACGATCAGGTCGATGTTCTCGTAGCGGCCGCCGGGGATCAGGGTTCTGACCGGGCGCAGGTTCGCGTACAGCTTGAACTCTTCGCGCAGGCGCACGTTCGACGACCGGTAGCCGCCGCCCGAGGGTGTCTCCAGCGGGCCCTTCAGCGCCAGCCGGGTGCGGCGAATGCTCTCCAGCGTGTCCGGCGGCAGCGGGTCACCGGCCTCCTTCACGCCCTGCAGCCCCGCGATCCTGCGTTCCCACTGGAACGGCGCTTTCAGCGCTTCCAGTGCTGCCAGCGTGGCGTCGACGATCTCCGGTCCGATGCCGTCACCGGGAACCAGCGTGGCGGGAATCTTCTGTGTCATCTGGTGCCCCACGTCGACGGATCCGTCGATTCGATGCGGAATAGAGCTATTTAAGTTTAAAATCAATATGTTACATGCAATATATCATGTCGTTTATCTAATGTAATTTCTACATGCGCACACGTGACCGGCCATTGTCGCCGCGTCGGCCCACCTCCACCTTGATGATCCACAACGTCCGTCGCGCCGGCCGCGTCGTCAGGCGTGCGCGCTGGCCCTTCGCGCCGCAGTCGACCCGCCACGCTCGAAGCGGCTTTCCGGACGCATCCGCAACGCCAGCGCGACCCCGACAGCCATCAAGACCATGCTGCCCACAAACGGCAGCTCCCAGTTGCCGAAGCGGTCGATCAACAGGCCCGACACGACCGGGCTGACGATGGCGGCCAGGGCCGATCCCGTGTTCATCATCCCGCTGGCGGTGCCCGAGAACGCGGGGGCAATGTCCATCGGGATGGCCCACATCGGGCCGATCGTCATCTCGGCGAAGAAATACCCGGCCGAAAGGCAGGCCAGCGACACATACAGGTTGTGCACCAGCAGCAGCGGCACCAGGGACAACAGCGCCAGCAGCATGCACACCGCCACCATCCAGCTGCGCGATCGGGTCAGGCTGCCGGTGCGGTGGACCAGCCGGTCCGTCACGAGGCCGCCCAGCGTGTCGCCGACCACGCCGGCCAGAAAGACGCCGGAGGAGAACAGCGCCGATTTCTTCAGGTCCAGTTCGTAGCTGTGCAGGAAGTACTGCGGAATCCAGCTCAGGAACAGCCACAAGGTCCAGCCGTAGCAGAAATAAACGACGGTCACTGGAAGCATCCGCATGAAAAGCGGCCCCCATGGGATCTGGGGCTTGCTCGCATCGGGCGCCGGCATCGCATCGAGCTCGGCCTGCGTGATCCGCGGGTGGTCGGCCGGATACTCGGTGAAAGTCAATGCCCACAGGGCCACCCATGCGAAGCTGATCGCCGAACAGACGAAGAACGATGCGCGCCAGCCGTAGACGGACATTACCGCGACGATGATCATCGGCGCCACCGTGTTGCCCACGCGCGCCCCCGCGTGCGTGATGCCTTGCGCGTAGCCGCGCTTGCCCCTGGCGACCCAGCGCGACATTGCGCAGGTCGCGGCCGGAAAGGTCGCTCCTTCGCCGAGGCCAAGCAGCACGCGCGCCACCAGCAGCGAAACGAGCCCGCTGGCCAGGCCCGTCACGGCGGTCGCGGCCGCCCACAGGAGCCCGCAGGCGATCAGCGTGCGGCGCGCCCCGAACCGGTCGCTGACCCAGCCGCCGATGATCTGAAGCACCAGGTAGGGGTAGGCGAACCCGGAGAACACGAGGCCGATTTCGGTCTTGCTAAGGCCGAAATCCTGCGCGAAACCGGCAGCGGCCGTGCTGACGTTGACCCGGTCCAGATACGTAATGAAGTACATCAGGCACAACAACATCAGCACGACATTGCTCGCGCGAAACGGCTTCATTGAATTGCCTCCACAATCCGGGTCGAGCATACTGAAATCGCCGAGGCCATGACCCTGCGAAGCACCACGATAACTGCCGACGATGTCAGCGAGCGGCTGGCGCGCCGATTGCGCGCCCAGACGCGAGGCGAAGTGTTGTTCGATGCGGCGTCGCGCGGACGCTACGCTACTGATGCGTCGATCTACCAGATCATGCCGCTAGGCGTTCTGGTGCCTCGAACCGCCAGCGATGTCGCGCTGGCGATCGACATAGCGCGCGATCTGAACGTGCCGGTGCTGCTGCGCGGAGCCGGCACCAGCCAGTGCGGCCAGGCCACGGGCGCCGCGCTGGTGGTCGACAGCAGCAAGTACCTGCGCCGCGTGCTGTCCATCGACGTCGAGGCCCGCACCGCGACCGTGGAACCCGGTGTCGTCCTCGACCGGTTGAACGCGCAGCTCAAGCCGCACGGCCTGTGGTTTCCGGTGGACGTTTCCACCGGCGCGCAGGCGACTCTGGGAGGCATGGCCGGCAACAACTCCTGCGGCTCGCGCTCGATCGCGTACGGCAACATGGTGCACAACGTGCTCGGAGCCAGCGCCCGCCTGTCCGACGGCACGCTGGTCGAGTTCGGCCCGGTGGCGCAGCTTGCCGGGCGCGCCGCCCGGATCGCCGGGTTCGTGCGGGAGCTGGCGGACCGGCACCGCGGCGAAATCGAGGCCCGTTGGCCCACGGTGCTGCGCCGTGTCGCCGGCTACAACCTGGACATCTTCCACAACCGCAGCGAACGCCCCTACAGCGCCGACGGCAACGTGAATCTGGCGCACCTGCTGGTCGGTTCCGAGGGAACGCTGGCCTGCACCGAGACGCTCACGCTCAGGCTGCAGGAAACGCCGGCCGCCAAGGTGCTGGGCGTGGTCAACTTCCCGAGCTTTCATGCCGCAATGGAATCGGCCCAGCACGTGGTCCAGCTCGGACCGACGGCCGTGGAGCTGATCGACCGCACCATGATCGACCTGAGCGTGGCCAACCCGGCGTTCCGGTCGACCATCGAGTCGGCCCTGATCGGCCGACCCGCGGCGGTCCTGCTGGTGGAATTCTCGGGCAGCGAGCTGGCCGGGCTGTTGCCGAAGCTGGACGAACTGGCCGCCCTGATGGGCGAGCTTGGACTGCCGGGCAGCGTGGTGCGCATGGCGGACGACCGGCAGCAGAGCAACCTGTGGGACGTGCGCAAGGCGGGCCTGAACATCATGATGAGCCTGAAAGGCGACGGCAAGCCGGTGAGCTTCATCGAGGACTGCGCGGTGCCTCTCGAACACCTGGCCGGCTACACCGACGCGCTCACGGAAGTGTTCGCAAGACACGGCACCCACGGGACCTGGTACGCGCACGCTTCGGTGGGCACGCTGCACGTGCGGCCGATCCTCGACATGCGCATCGGCGGCCCGCAGGGCGGCGCCGCGAAGATGCGCGCCATCGCCGAGGAAGCGGCCGAGCTGGTGCGCAGGTACAAGGGTGCCTACAGCGGCGAGCACGGGGATGGTCTGTGCCGCGGCGAGTGGATCGAGTGGCAGTTCGGCCCGGCGCTGAACGAGGCCTTCCGCGCCATCAAGCGCGAGCTGGACCCGATCGGCCTGTTCAATCCGGGCAAGATCATCGATCCGCCGAAAATGGACGACGTCTCGCTGTTTCGTTTCCCGCCTCCCGGCGCGCCCAGGCCGTACCGGACGATCGAGCTGACGCCGGTGCTCGACTGGTCGGCCTGGAACGTTCAGAACGACCCGGTCACCGAAGCCACGACGCCGCCCGGAACCGGCGGCGATCCGACCGGGGGATTCGCCAAGGCCGTCGAGATGTGCAACAACAACGGCCACTGCCGCAAATTCGACGCAGGCACCATGTGCCCGAGCTTTCGCGCCACGCGCGACGAGCAGCACGTGACGCGCGGGCGCGCCAACACGCTCAGGCTGGCGCTGTCCGGCCAACTCGGACCGGACGCCATCACCGGCGAGGCCTTGTACCAGGCGATGGACCTGTGTGTCGCCTGCAAGGGATGCCGGCGGGAATGTCCGACCGGGGTGGACATGGCCCGGATGAAGGTCGAGTTCCTGGCCCACTACAAGGCGCGTCACGGCCACACCCTGCGCGATCACCTGGTCGCAAGGCTGCCGGACTACGCGTCGACCGCCAGCTGGCTGTCGTGGCTGCTGAATCTGCGCGACGGATTGCCCGGGGCCGCCTGGCTCTCCGAGAAGGCGCTCGGCCTGACGGCGCGCCGCCCGCTGCCACGCTGGCGCCCTGACACGTTCTGGCGATCGCTCGATCCGTCCATGTTTGCCGGCCGCGACCGAACGATCGGCACCGCCGCTGGCGGGGGCAAGGCGGCGGTGCTGTTCGTCGACACGTTCAACGGCATCTTCGAAAAGGAAAACGCGCTGGCCGCGGCCCGCGTGCTGAAGTCCGCCGGCTTCACGCTGCACACGCTCGCCGGGCGCGGCGGGCACCTTTGCTGCGGCCGCACGCGCCTGTCGGCCGGAATGGTCGAACAGGCCAGGACCAAGGCCCGCGCCCTGATCGGCGAGCTGCTGCCGTTCGCCCAGGCGGGCGTGGCGATCGTCGGGCTGGAGCCGTCCTGCCTGCTGACGCTGCGCGACGAGGCCCTGGCGATGGGACTGGGGCAGGGGGCCGCGACGGTGGCCGCGCAGGCGCTGCTGTTCGAGGAATTCGTGGCGCGGGAAACCAGGGCAGGCCGCTTCAGGCTCGACCTGAAACCGGCGGCGGCACCCATCCTGGTCCACGGTCACTGCCACCAGAAAGCCTTCGACGCCGTCGCTCCCGTACTCGAAGTGCTGCGCCTGATCCCCGGCGCCAAGCCGCAGGCGATCGAAAGCTCCTGCTGCGGCATGGCCGGAAGCTTCGGCTACGAGGCCGGTCACTACGCGATTTCAATGCGAATGGCCGAGGCCAGCCTGCTGCCGGCCGTCCGTAATGAACCGGGAGCCATCGTTGTGGCCGACGGTACCAGCTGTCGCCAGCAGATCGCGCACGGGACCGGTCGCCAGGCCGTCCACGTGGCCCGGCTGATGGAGCAGCTGCTGTGCTTGTGATGCGTTGGCACTCTGGCGCAACGCTGGCGGACAGTGATCAAGCGCGCAGGCGAACGGTCTCGCGCTCGCCGAACACCTCGGGGTCGCAGTCTCTTATGAATCGGACGAACGCGGCATCGGTCGCCGCCTCGTCGAGCGTCGTCGTCACGACGAGCTGGATCACGTTCGGATTGCCCTGATGAAGCTCGCACGTCACCTTGACTTTCCAGTCGGGCAAATGGCGCGCCATCGCGGCCGGAAGCCGCGTCAACTTCCGTGAAATTGCGTGCGCGTCGATTTGTGGGGCAGGTGCAGGGCGCGACGGGTCTTCATACTCGCAGTGAACGAGGTAGATAAAGCGATTCATCGAGGGCACCGTTCTTATCCGTTGTCGGTTCGGTCGGGCCGGGCGAAGCGCTTAAACCTGCCCGGGACCGGGGGAAAATATCCACCGGGTGAACGTTGGCTCGTTGTCGGCAGGGGCGCAATCCGTTGAATCACGTGCCAGGCCGAGGAAAAACCCTTAGGCGGCGCAGTTCGAATCAACGCCGCGCGCTGGCGGTCCCGGATCAAGGCGTGCTGCGACCCGGATGCGGGCGACCGATTTCCCGATTGGCGTCGTGACTATCAGGCCGCTTCGGGCGACGGGCACGCAAAAATCTCGAAACTCTCCAGCGGTCTGGGCCTGGCGATCCCGAAACCCTGACCGTAGTCGACGCCCAGTGTGCGCAGCGCCTCCAGGGTCTCCGTGTCTTCCACGTATTCCGCAATGGTCTTGATTCCCAAGGCGTGGCCGATTTCGTTGGTCGCCTTGACGATGGCCAGGTTGACCGGGTCGCGAACCATGTTCTTGACGAAGGAACCGTCGATCTTCAGGAAATCCACCGGCAGGTGCTTCAGGTAAGCGAATGACGCCAGCCCGGTGCCGAAGTCGTCGAGCGCGAACCGGCAGCCGCCGGCGCGCAATTCGCTGATCAAGCGCAGCGCGCGGTTCATGTTGGCGATGGTCGCGGTCTCCGTGATCTCGAAGCAGACCAGCCTGGGCGAGACGCCGTATTCGGCCAGTTTGCCCTGGATGTACGGCAGCAGATGCTCGTCGGTCAGCGTGGAGCCGGACAGGTTGATGCAGCAGGTCTGCCGCAGACGGACGTCTTCGGGCAGGCTGCCCAGGAACCGGAAGGCACTGTCGATGACCCAGCGGTCGATCGACGGCATCAGGTTGTACCGTTCCGCCGCCGGTATGAACGCGTCGGGTCCGACCAGGACCCCGTTTTCGTCGACCATCGAGATCAGCAGTTCGAAGTGCCGGTTCGCGGCGTCGTGCGGGGAGAGCGCCACGATCGGCTGGTAGCGCAGCCGGAAGCGTCGCTCGTCCAGCGCGCGCGCGATCCGGTTGACCCAGCTCATCTC
>Ga0209698_10000016_pt1 | contig 145095 bp, 101 predicted proteins | sample LitLauG_LLR_2012_FD_187203 | JGI IMG/M metagenome (GOLD analysis project Ga0209698, IMG submission 187203) | Freshwater sediment microbial communities from Pennsylvania, USA - Little Laurel Run_MetaG_LLR_2012 (SPAdes) (version 2) | ecosystem: Environmental > Aquatic > Freshwater > Creek >... | reverse complement strand
CGATCAAGTCCGGCGGCGGCAATTCGGGCAGGCGATGCAGCAGCACGTCGCGCGAAACCTGCTCGTCGAGGGAGTTCGGGCTGAGGCTGTAGGTGCCGGGCAAATCCAGCACGCGGATGTCCGCGCCGGCGGGCGCGCCGAGCAGCTTGCCTTCCTTGCGCTCGACCGTGACGCCGGCGTAATTGCCGACCTTGGCGCGCAGGCCGGTCAAAGCGTTGAACAACGTCGTCTTGCCGCAATTCGGATTGCCGGTCAAGACGATGTAGGCCGGGGAAGATCTAATTCCGAGTGGAGTTGATGTAGTTGAAGCGGAATAATTCATTCGAACGCAAACCGCCTCATATTACGTTTGAGTCTTCTTGGACTGTTTCGCGGTTCGTTTGCGTGTGGTCCAATAAATTTGTCCTTTTCGGAAAATTGTCAGGTTATGTTCATCAGAAATGAATGATGCACCCAATTCGGTCCCCAATGATCCATGTTTGTCCCGAATGCTCAATTGTGCATTCTCTTCGGCAGTCATGTTGAAAGCCGCAAAACTCTTTGTTCCTTCCAGCGAAATGTGAAGGCTCCCCTCGGGGGTTGTGGAAATTGAAATTGCCCGATTATTGTTGCTGAACACGCAAATAGTCGCGTGACCATCGCCATTACCGGCATCCATGAAAATTCGGGGTTTACCGGCTGCATCTCTCAATTCAATGGAACGAGCAACGATATGGAGGAACTTCTTTTTGGTTTTCGGCTTCATTGGGGTTCTCATTCCACTAAGAATTAGGCTTCACCAAAATTTGTTCCGCCTCGTGTTTGCGCAACGTGAGGTTGTAGCCGCGCACCTTGATTTCGACGGGATCGCCGAGCGGCGCGAAGCGGACCAGTTGCACGGCGCTGCCGACGAGCAGGCCCATTTCCATCAGGCGCGGCCGGCTGGCAGGCGGCAGGTTGATTTCCGCGACGGTGGCAGTGGCGCCCACGGCGAGCGTCGTGAGAGGTTGAGGGGTGGCCGCCATGACTCAGGCTGCCTTGGTTTGAACCGGAACGGGTTCGACGAGGATGGACTCGGCGAGCTGCCTGCTGATGCCGAGCCGCGCGTTGCAGACCTGGCAGATGAAATTGGAGCGATGGCTCACGAGTTTGATTTTCTGCTCCTCGCCCAGGCCCATTTCGCGCAGGCGGTCGCGCACGTCCGGTTCGGCCAGCAGTTGCTTGATGCAAACGACGGTGCCGGCCTTGATCTGGCTGAGGGGGCAGACGGACGGGCCGGCGCATTGGCCGTTCAGAATCTCGCACGCTGGCTTTGGTTCTTTCACCGTGCGGCAGCCTAGGCGAATTTCGTCGGAGTGGCAAGGCGGCGTTTGGCCAAAGCCCTTACCGGTTCGGACTCCCCGCAGATACCAGCCGCCAGACGCAACGGTCGCTGAGGGATTGTCCGTTGCGCACCGCGCGGGCTTCCAAGGTGTTCTCACCCGGCACCAGCTTTACTTCCGGCCACACGAGGACGCCGTTGCCGTCATTTGGGCGCTTTCCGAGCGATTCGCCGTTGCGGAGCAATTCGGCCTCGGCGGCGTTGGAATAAATTTTCACATGCGTCACGGCGTTGGTGCGCTCGGTGAACCGGCGGCTGGTCAGGTACAGCACCGGTTCTTCCGACCAGTTTGCTTTGTAAAAATAAAACGCGTCCTTTTTCGTCCGCCGGTCGGCGGTGATCAGGCCCTTGTCGTTGCGGCCTTTGACGCCGCCCTCATGCCGCCAGTAGCTGGTAAAATCAAAGAGATTCCAGACAAACGTGCCCCACACGAACGGCCGCGCTTTCAGCTGCTTCCACGCCTCCTCGTGCAAGATGCCCTGCCATTCCTCCGGATGCCACTGGCTGTTGGCTTTGGGCTGTTGCGGCGCGTCCTCGTGCTGCGTCGTGTTGGCTCCCGCGCCGTACTCGCTGATGCAAATGCCGCCGTGCCGGCTGTCCGCGCGGTGCTGGTCGAGCGACAGGCCAAAACTATCCAGCGGCCCCCAGCCTTCGTACCAGCCGGGATAAATGTTCCAGCCAAGCAAGTCGGGAATTTGGTTCATTTGCGGCAATTCGCTGGTGCAGGTCGCCCCGATGGTCGGACGCGTCGGGTCCTCGCCGTGTGCCAGCGAGTTTAGATCCTGCAACTCGCGGTGCGGATCGGGGTTGTTGGGCCGCAGTTCATTGAACAGGCTCCAGGTGAAAATCGAGGGGTGATTCAGGTTCTGCCGGATCAAATCGAGCAATTGGCTGCGTGAAGTTTCGGCAAATTGCGGCGTCGCGCCGATCCGGTCCACTTGCGAGAGTTCCGCCCAGACCAGAATGCCGGCGCGGTCGCACGCGCTGTAAAAATAATCGCTGTGCTGGTAATGGCAGCACCGCACCACCGTCGCGCCAATTTCTTGCAACAACCCGAGGTCTTCGTCGAGATCGGCTTCGGACACCGCCCAGCCTTTGTCCGGGCGGTCCTGATGGCGGTTGACGCCGTGCAAATGGTACGGTTTGCCGTTGAGGAAAAATCCCCGGTCCGGGTCCACGGCAAACCAGCGCAGGCCCAGCGGTTGCTCCACGGCATCGCGCACACCAGTTTGCGAACGCAACTCGACGGTCGCTCGGTAAAGATACGGGTCTTTGCGGCCGTTCCACAAATGCGGTTGCGGCAGGGTGACGCGCAGGCTGAACGGCGCGGTGACATTCGGCATGAGCGTGATCTCCCGCTCGACGCTGGCGACGGTGTTGCTGGCGGCATCTACCACGCGCGCCACGAGGGTCAGCGGCCGTTTGCTTTTCGCGCCGTTGGAAATTTGAGCGGTGAGATCCAGCACCGCTTGCGTGGTGGTGACGCTGGTTTGCAGCCAGGCAACCCCGGGCGAGCCGTGGTCCGTGAGCGTGAAACAGGTTTCATCCGTTTCGAGCAAATGCGCCGGACGGTAAAGTCCGCCGTACACCGGGAAGTCGCCGCTCAAAGGTGTGACGTCGGGTTCTTCCGCGTTGCTGACCCGTACAGACAGGAGGTTTGTGCCGGCGGAGGCCAGGTTTTTGGACAACTCGAAACAAAATGCGCCAAACGCGCCGCGATGCTGGCCGAGCGGTTTGCCGTTCAGGAAAACCTCCGCGACCGAGCCGGCGGCTTCAAAGCGCACGAAATAGCGCCGGCCCGGCTGGGGCCGGCCAAGATCCAACGCGCGGCGGTACCAGCCTGGCCCGCGCAGATTTTTCTCGCCGCGTTGCGCCTGCTCCCAGCCCCAGCAGTGCGGAATGGAAACCGGTTGCCAGTCGGTGTCGGAACCGCCGGGTTGGGCGGCGCCGGTCATTTCGCCGGGGTGAAATTGCCAGCCATCGTCCAGTAAAGTGTCTTCTCTTCCAGCGGCGCGCGCCGGCTGGACAAGGCAAATCGTGGCGCAGAGGAACAGCGGACCAAGGTAACGCATAATTTTTGTCGGGCCAAGTTAAGCCAAGCATCTGGAACCGTCAGCACTTTTTCGTGACGGCCACGGCCTGCGGCTTTGGGATTCCGGAATGGAAAATAATTTTGGCCAAAGGCACGTTTGCCCGCATACTCACTCGAATGCCGTTGCCGGCCCAAATCAAAACGCCACGCCGATACCGGCTGCCTCAACGTGGTTTCGGCCTGGCCGTCGTTTTGCTCCTCGCGGGCGGTCTTCCTTTCGTCTCCCGGGCGGCCGACTATCTCGTGGACGTTTGGGATACGGAAAACGAACTTCCCAGCAGTTCCGTCACCTCCGTTGCGCAGACCCCCGACGGGTATCTTTGGGTGGGAACCTACAATGGCCTGGCGCGCTTTGACGGCGTGCGCTTCGTTACGTTCGATCCGGTCACCACGCCGCAACTGGACCACGCGCGCATTCAGAGCTTGGTGGTGGACGCCCAAGGCACACTCTGGATCAACACTTTTCGCGGCGGGTTGACTTCGTTCCGCGGCGGTTCGTTCCACCGCGAATGGCCCGGGCGCGGCGAATTTGATACGCGCACGACGCTGGCCTGGGAATCCTCGAACACGCTGGTCTTTGCGACCCAGGCTGGCGAAGTCGTTCGCCGCGAAGCTGTGCCGGGGAGCACGAATGCCAATTGGCGGACGTTCACGCCGGCGGGCGGGGCGCGGCTGACTTACGAGTGTGCGGACGGAGTCGGCGGTTTGTGGTTTCTGAGCCGGGACGGACAACAAATTTTTCGCTTTGCTGCCGGGGCATTCAAACCGATTCCCTTTTCCGGGCGGGTGTCGACATTGGCCGCGGACGCCCGCGGTGTGATTTGGGTGGGCGCTTCGAATTTGCTCTCGCGCTGGGACGGCACTCAGTTTGAAACTCGCACGCCCACCAACAGCGAACCACCCGGTGAGGTCATGACGATTGTGCCGACGCGGGACGGCGGCGCATGGGTGCTGGCCAATGGCCGGCTGCGCAAGTTGTGGGGCCGCCGCTGGGTGGCCGAGGCAGCGGCGTGGAACGGTCTGCTCGGCCCGGCGTCCGGACACGCGATGGGGGCGCAGGAAGACCGCGAGGGTGGAGTGTGGTTCAACCATTATGGGAACGGCTTGTTCCACGTCACGCCGGACGGAAAATTTCAACGGTTCACCTCGGCGGAAGGACTTCCCGGCGAGCGGATCTGGGCCTGGTTCCAAGGACGCGAGGGAGACATATGGCTGGGGGTGGATCGCGGGGGGCTGGCACGCTTGCGGGAGCGCCAGTTTCAAGTGATCGGTCCGGCGGAAGGGTTGACGGCGCGGGCGGCGCTTTCGGTGTGCGAGGAGGACAACGGCACGGTCTGGTTCGGCACCTCTGGCGGTGGGCTGTGCCGGTGGGACGGGGTGGAGATTCAAAGTTACGAGGTGGGCGCCAGAGCCTCCGCCAATTTTGTGTTTTCCGTTTTTCCGCAGCGCGGCGGCGGGGTGTGGTTAAGCGCGGCGGATGGCGAGGAATTGTTTCGCTTCAACGAGGGCCGCTTGGAACGCGCGCCATGGGAAGTGCATGGCGTGAAGGTGCTGTTGACGGATCGCGCCGGGCGCTTGTGGATGGGGACCAAGTCGGGGCTGAACTGGTGGACGCCCCAACGGCGGCGCAGTTTTTCGGCGCGCGATGGCCTGAGTGGTTCGGCGGTCCGGGCGCTGGCCGAGGGCAACGATGGCGCCATCTGGTGCGGTGGGGATGATGGCGCCCTCTACCGGTGTGGCTTGGACAAGGTGCAGGCGTTTCGGCCGGGCGATGCGCTGACTGGCCAGCCGATTTGGTCGCTGCTGGCCGATGAGACCGGCGCGATCTGGGCGGGAACTTTTCGTGGCGGACTCCTGCGCTTCAAGGCCGGCCAGTTTGCGCGCCTGACCAGCGAGCAGGGGTTGCCTGGCGACATTGTCAGCGGTTTGCTCCAGGACAAACGGGGCAATCTCTGGTTGGGCACGCACAGCGGAATCTGCAAAGTCTCCAAGTCGGCGCTCAACGCCTGCGCCGATGGCGTCCAGCGCGGCGTGGATTGTGTGACCTACGGCCGTTTCGACGGCCTGCCGTCCCTGGAATGTTCCGGCAACTACCAGCCAACCTGCTGGCCGGGCCGCGATGGCCGGCTCTGGTTTGGGACGGTCAAAGGCATGGTCTCGTTCAAGCCGGAGGAACTGACCCGCAATGCCGTGCCACCGCCGGTGGTGATCGAAGAATTCCGGGTGGACGGCCAGCGCGTGTCCGTCGGGGACGGAGCGGTTGTCCTTCCGCCGGGGCGCGCGCAGTTTGAATTCCGCTTCACGGCGCTGAGTTTCATCGCGCCGGACAAGGTGCGGTTCCGCTACCGGTTGGAGGGTTTGGAGGCGAATTGGGTCAACGTGGGCGCGCGGCGCAGTGCGCGCTACGATCGTTTGCCGGCCGGTCGCTACCGCTTCCAAGTGCTGGCGTGCAACAACGACGGAGTTTGGAACGAGACGGGCGCGACCCTGGCTTTCCGCGTACGCCATTTTTTTTACGAGACCTGGTGGTTTCAATTGCTCGCCGCCGTGGCCGTGGTGGGCGGCGCGGCCTTGAGTGCGCGGGTGGTCACCACGCGCAAATACCGCGCGACGCTGGCGCGGCTGGAACAGCAGCACGCGATTGAACGCGACCGCACCCGCATCGCCAAAGATATTCATGACGATCTCGGAGCGGGACTGACCCAAATCACGCTGCTGGGCGAACTGGCCCGGCGCGAACCGCCGGAGCAGTTGGCCGGGCACCTGGGGCAAATTTCGGAACTGGCCCGGCGCATGACTCGCGCGATGGATGAGATCGTCTGGGCGGTGGATCCGCAGCACGACACGCTGGTTGGGTTGCTGGACTACGTGTCAGCGTTCACGGAGGATTTCCTGCGCGCGGCCGGCCTGCGCTGCCGCATGGATTTGCCGGCCACGCTGCCGGCCGTGCCGGTGGATGCCGAAGTTCGTTACAACTGCTTCCTCGCCCTGAAGGAGGCGCTGAACAACGCCGTCAAACATGCCCATGCAACAGAAGTCCGCTTGAGCCTGCAGCTGGAGCCCGGCCAGTTCATGCTCTTGGTGGCCGACAACGGACAAGGGATTCTCGGCGCGGCGACCGACGGCAACGCCGCCCGCCTCGCGTCGGGCCACGGCCTGCCGAATCTGGAAAAGCGCCTCAGTGCCATCGGCGGCCGGTGCGTGGTGCGGAGCGGGCAGGGGCAGGGCACAACGATTGAATTGACGGTGCCGCTGGCCCCGGCCGCATCGCCAATTGTGGTTACTGGTCAAACGGTGTCTAAAGCAGGAGAATCGTGAGCGTGAACATTTCTGTTTCCATTGTGGAAGACGATCCGGGCGTGCGGACAACGCTGGCCCGGTTGATTGACGGTTCGCCCGGATTTAAATGCCTGAGCCAGCACGCTTCGGCGGAACTCGCCCTGGCGGAGATTCCCAAAGCGAAACCCCAGGTCGTCTTGATGGACATCAATCTTCCCGGATTGAACGGCGTGGAATGTGTGCGGCGGCTCAAACCGCAGTTGCCCGCAACCCAGCTCATCATGCTCACCGTGTACCAAAACACCGAACACATTTTCAACGCGCTGGCCGCCGGTGCGACCGGCTATCTCCTCAAACAGACGCCGCCCGCCGAACTGCTCCAGGCCATTCGGGAAGTTCATGCCGGCGGCTCGCCCATGAGCAGCCACATCGCCCGCAAGATCGTGCAATCGTTTCAAACCACCGCGCCGGTCGTGCGCGAAGCCGACAAGGAAAAACTTTCGCCGCGCGAGGCGGAGGTGCTGGACTTGCTGGCCAAAGGTTTTTTGTACAAGGAAATCGCGGAAAAAACCGGGCTGACTTACGCTACCGTCCACACGCACATCCGGCATATTTACGAGAAGCTCCAGGTCCGCTCCCGCACCGAGGCGGTGGCCAAGCACCTGGGGCATCCCAGGCCGGTCGCGGCGATTCCGTCGTGACCGCCGCTATCACCAGAATTGGCGATGTCCTTTTCTGCCGGAGGTTGTATGCTGGGTGTCATGTCCTTCGTAGCAACATCCTCGAAGGTTTAACCGTTTTTACCAAACCAAGAAATTAAGTTTATGAAACAAAATCCGATTCAGATCGCGTCCCGCGTGCTGTGCCTCGCCTGCGTGTGCCTGCTGGCCGCCGGGACAACCACTCATGCCGCCACCTTCACCTGGGGCACCACCACGACGCCCAGCAGTTGGGCCAGCCAAGGCAACTGGAGCACCGGCACGCTGCCGACCACCACTGGCGACACGGCGGATTTCAGCCAACTGGACATTACCGCGGCCACCACGGTGACGCTGGACGGCAACCAGTCGGTCAACCAGATGATTTTTGGTGACACGGCCACGAACACCGCCTTCGGTTGGGTGGTGAGCGCCGGCACGCCGACGACTTCGACCCTCGCCGTGGGCGGCGTGAATCCGATGATCACGGTGAACAAGCTGGGCGGGGCCAGCATAGCCAACATCACCGCTCCCATTCTGGCCACCAACTTGACCGTAGTCGGACCGGGAATTCTGAACATGGGAACTTTTTCCAGCGTGATCAATGGGCTGATCATCACCAACGGGGCGACGTTTGAGTTTGGCTCGGGTGCCAGTTATAATTGGAACACGCTCACCTTCATCGGCAATGGCACGGTGAGTTCAGGTATGTCGTCCAGCTACACGCCATCCTTCAACGTCCTTACCAACTTGCCGGGTGTCAGCTCCACTTTTAACTTCGGCAGCCGTTGCGTTATTGGCGTGAACGCGGCCACGCCGCCGAACAACATCGCGGGCACTGTGACGATTAACATAGGCGCATTGGTTGGCGGCAGTCCCACTTCGCGGAATTATCTGCAGGGGGTTTGGGAAAACGCTTCCGGGGCGCCCTGCACGATCAACATCGTGGGCACCTCGACCACCAGCTGGTTGCAATGTTACTTCAATGGTGGTTCGTTTAACAGTCTTCTGACCAATGCGACCTTCAATTTCTATTCCTCCAATCCTGGCGTCAACAAGATCACTTGCGGACCCCATAACGCTAGCGGCGGTAATGGCTTCAACATGGGGGCCTTGACAGGCAGCAGTGATGCCACCCTCAGCAGCGACAACACCGGACTGGGCACCACTTATATTGTCGGGGCACTGAACACGAGCACGACCTTCGCTGGCACGTTCCAAGGCAATGCCGGCCTGACCAAGGTTGGCACCGGCACGCTGACGCTCCCCAACAACAGCACCGTTGGCCTCAACGCGGCCAATGCCGTCAACGTCAACGCCGGCAAGCTGGTGGGTGTGACGGGCGGTTCATTCATCGCCCCGTCGTTTAACGTGGCCAACGGCGCGACCAACGGTGTCCAGGTTGCCTCCACCGGCGGTCAATGGGTCACGACGAATCTGGTCTATGCCACCGGCACCAATTATCTGGAATTTAACTTCGGAACCACCGTGGCCAGCACCACCATTGCGCCGCTGCTGACCACCAACCTCACCATCAACTCGGTTTCCAATGTCATCAGCGTGCTCGGCGGGGTCTGGACTCCCGGCACTTATCCGCTGGTCAAATACAGCGGCACGTTGGCCGGCAGCGGCGGATTTGCCGCTATCGGGCTTGGGGCTTTGCCGCTGCGCGTGGTGGCCACGTTGAACAACAACACGGCCAATCACTCGATTGACCTCGTGGTTTCCGCCGTCAATGAGCCGTTGAAATGGGCCGCCAGCAGCGGCACCTGGGACATTGGCAGCAGCGGCAATTGGAAGGATGCCGCCGCTAATGTCACCACTTACCAGGAACAGTTGAATTTGGGTGACCAAGTCGTGCTCGAGGACAACGTCAGCGGCGCTTCGCCCATCACCATCACGCTGAACTCCACGGTAACACCGTCGGCTTTCAACGTGACCAATTCCTCGAAGAATTACACGCTTTCCGGCAACGGCAACATTCAGGGCGCGATCGCGCTGAACAAGTCCGGTTCCGGCACTCTCACCGTGACCACCACAAATACGTTCACCGGCGCGGTCAACCTCAACGGCGGCACGCTGGTTTTTTCCAGTCTGACCAATAATCTCGGCGCCGGCTCCGCCCTCAATTTCAACGGCGGCGAACTGGAATACGCCTCCGGTAATACCGACGACATTTCCGTCCGCACCGTAACCATCAGCGCGGGCGGAGCGGCCATTGACACGGCGGGCAACAACGTGTCCTTCGCCAAACGCATCGGCAACAACGGCACAGGAAGTTTGACCAAGACCGGCAACGGCAGCTTGACGCTCAACACCAACAGCACTTACACCGGCGCCACGTTTGTCAATCAGGGCACGCTGGCCTTGGGCGCCAGCGCATCGCTTTCCAACAGTCCGGCCCTTGTGGTGGGAAATGGCGCAGCCCTCGATGCTTCGCTGCCGGGTGGACTGACGCTCAACGGACTTAACGGCCAGATTTTGGCCGGCAGCGGAACGGTTACTGGCGCGGTGATCACGGTGGGCGGTGCCAAGCTTTCACCGGCTACCAACGGCGTCGTCGGCAGCCTGACTCTGGCCAATGACCTGACGTTGAACGGCGGCACTTTCTACTTCGACGTCGGCAGCAGCAGCCACGATCTCATCATCGTCGGCGGTTACTTGAACTTGAACGCCACCGTCAGCGGCACGATGCAAATCAATGCGCTGAGCCTGCTGCCCATCAACAGCACGAACACGCTGTTGCAATATCCGCCCGGCCAGTTGACCGGCGGCGGCGTCAGCACCCTTTCCCTCGCCGTCAGTGGCGTGGCGCAATCCGGCCGGCTCCTCCAGCTCGACAATTCGGTGGACGGACAAATCAACCTGGTCGTGCTGGCGGCACCCGCGCACAACCTGACCTGGCTCGGTGATGGTAGCGCCAATGCCTGGGACACCAGCAGTCCCAACTGGACGGGCGTGACCAATACCTACAGCGATGGCGACAATGCGAACTTCACCGATCTTGGCTCGCCCAATTTCACGGTAAACATTTCTCCGTCAGCCGTGACGCCCAACTCCGTGGCTTTCAACGCCACGAATAACTACACCATCACCGGTGCCAAGATCACCGGCCCGGCCACCGTGACCAAATCGAACACCAACACCGTGGTCCTGGCGAACACGGGCAATGACTACGGCGCCACTGTGATCAATGCCGGCGAGCTGCAGATCGGCGACGGCGTCACTGCCGGAACCTCCATCGGGCAGGGAAATGTCACGGACAACGCAACGCTCATCTTCAACCAGCCGGACAACTCGCAAGTTCCCGGCAACATCAGCGGCACCGGGACCTTAACCAAGCAAGGCGCCGGCACCTTGACACTTTTGGGCAGCAATAGTTACGGTGCGACCACGAACGACACCGGCACCTTGCAAGTCGGCAACGGTGGTTTGTTCGGCACGCTGGGATCGGGGCCGGTCGCCCTGTTGAACAACGCCAACCTCACCATCAACCGCTCGGGGACCTTTGCGCTCAATAACGGCATCTCCGGCAGCGGCCAACTAACCCTTGCCGGACCGGCACTGGTCACGTTGGGCGGTGCCAACAGCTACCTCAATAACACGGTCATTGCCGACGGCATCTTGCAACTCACCGGCCCGGCCGTCATTCCAAGCGGCGGCGCGACCACCGGCTGGGTGGTCCTCGATGGCGGCGCGTCTTCAGCGGGCACGCTGGATTTGAACGGACACAACCAGGCGGTCAACACGCTTTCCGGCGTGGCGAACACGGTGCTGGGCCAGATTGTCAACAACGGGGGTTCCGGCCTCAACACGCTGACCATCGGCACCACGCTCGCGAACACCACTTACGCCGGCTTGATTGAAAATAACAACAACGCCGGCACCGGCCAGATCGGTCTGAACATCGTCGGCGATGGCAGCCTGACTTATGGACTCACCTTGGCCGGCGCGAACAGTTATACCGGCCCGGTTTTGATCGACGGCGCGAAGGTCATTCTCGGCGGCAGCCAGACCGGAGTCGCGCAGTCGGCCATCGGCACCGGGGCGGTGACCCTGACCAATGGCGGCAGTTTGCAAATGAACGGCTACGGCAACGGGAGCAGCACCGGCTGGGGCAACTTTGGGAATACGATTCTGGTTCCGGCGGGGACAACGGGGAATTTGTTGACGATGGGGCGCGGCAGCTACTCCAGCAGCCTCATCGTTCACGGCACCTTGAATCTCACCACTAGTTATGTGCGCAGCCAGCCCACCGGCGACTGGTCGGCTTCGGATGGAACAATCAACATTCTTGCCGGCCTCAACGGCGGTTTGGTTTATCTGAACAACAGCGGCAACATCAACTTTGGCACGGCGTTGTTGAATTTGGGCGCGGGCGTCGTTCTTGCCAACGCGGCCGACACGGGGACGGCAGGCAACACCATCACGATTGGCGATCTGGCCGGCTCGGGCACCATTGAGGACACCACGGCGGTCGCCGCCGGTCGTGTCACGACTTATGTCATTGGTGGCCACAACTCGAATCCAACCTTCTCCGGGACCATTAAGAATGCCAACCGGATCACCGCAATCACCAAAGTCGGGACGGGTGCCTGGACGCTGGCCGGCACGGATACTTACACCGGGGCGACGACCATTAGTTCCGGTTCTGTGATCGTCGGCAGCTCCTCCTTCATGGCCGCCAGCTCTCCTATCAACATAGCGGCCGGCGCACTGCTGGATGTTTCCGCGTATGGCGGGCTGACTTTGTCGGGCGGCCAGACCTGGACCGGCAGCGGCGTGGTCACTGGCGCGGTCAGCATGGTGGACTCGGATATTCTGACACCCGGCAGCAGCACGGTGGCGGGGACCTTGAGCTTTTCCAACAGCCTTGCTTTGGGCAGCGGGACCGGTGGCTATGCGGTCACCAACAACTTTGCTTTGTCCGGCGACCCGACCGGCATCAGCCGGGCCAACAGCCAGGTCATCGTTGCCGGCGACTTGACCCTCACTGGAACCAACGTCGTGATCATCAATCCTCTGAATGCGATTCTGGGCGCGGGCACCTACACGCTGTTCAAATACAGCGGCAATTTGAACAACGAAGGCGGCGTGGTGCCGGTGGGAACCGTGCTGGCGAACAACTTCATGGCCGGCGGAACGTTTCCGGTTACTTCGGATGTCACCCTGACGTTCAGCAATGCGAACAAGGCGGTCGTGATGATCGTCACGCCCAACGGCAACAACCTCACCTGGACCGGCGGTGCCGCCACCAACCGCTGGGATCTCAACGTCAGTTCCAACTGGGTCACCGCCGGGTTGCTGACCAACTTCTTCAATTACGACAACGTGACCTTTGACAATTCCTCCAGCAACCAGACGGTGAATCTCACCGGCACGCTGGCGCCCGGAACGATCACCGTCAACTCCGACAGCAACTATGTCTTCGCCAGCACCGGCAAGATCAGCGGCACCACCGGGTTGACCAAATCCGGCGCTGGCACGCTCACCATCAGCGACACCGGCGGCAATGATTTCACCGGCACGGTGACGATCAACGCCGGCGTGCTTAAGGCTGGCGTGGCCACCGCGCTCGGCGCGACCAACGGCGCGACCGTCATCACCAACACCGGCGCGCTGGACATCGGCGGCCAGACACTGGCGAATGAACCGGTGGTTGTTTCCGGCAACGGCGGCGGCGGCGGGGCGATTCAAAACTCCGGTGCGGTCTCGTTGTCCGCGCTGCAATTTGTCACGCTCGCCGGCGACGCCACCTTCGGCGGCACCAACCGCTGGGACATCCGCACCAATGCCGTCGGCGCTTACCTCCAAGGCAACGGCTATAACCTGACCAAGATCGGGATGAATGACACTTATCTCGTCAACGTCGGCAGCGCCAATCTGGGCAACGTGCAAATCCAACAAGGCCGCATCGGCCTCCAAAACAACACCACGCTTGGCAGCGGCGGAACGCTGACGTTGTGGCCGGGCGCGGGCATTGACCTGTGGGACACCACGGTGACCAACACCAAGGCGGTTTCCATGACCAACGCCACGATTTCCAGCACCAGCAGCGCCAACACCTACGGCGGCGCAATCAACCTCAACGGCACCGGCACTTTCATCGCCACGACGCCGCTGCAATTAAACGGCATCGTCGGCGGCACCGGCGGTTTGCTGGCCAACGGCGCCGGCGTCCTCACGCTCAACAGGGCCGAAACCTACTCCGGCAGCACCACCATCAGCAACGGTGTCCTGGCGCTCACGGCTTCAGCTTCGCTGGCCAGTGCCACCCTTGACGTGGCGTCGGCCGGTGCAGTGCTCGATGTCACCGCGCAGCCGGCGGGCAACCTGACGCTCGCGTCTGGCCAGACGCTTAAAGGCGTTGGCACCGTGCGTGGCAGCGTGAGCGTTCCCGCCAGCGGCACTTTGTCGCCGGGAGAATCCACCACCTCAATATTTGGTCGAGGCACGCTAACTGTCACCAATGCTGTGACGCTCGCCGGCAACACCACCTTCGGCATTAACAAGACCAACGCGCAGACCAGCGACCGCATCGTGTGCGCCGCGGTGAATTACGGCGGCACGCTCACGCTGAACAACCTCGGCCCTGCGCTCGCGGTGAACGACTTCTTCCAGTTGTTCTCCGTCAGCGGCGCGCGCACCGGCGCGTTCACGACGATCGCTGGTTCGCCCGGACCGGGACTGGCCTGGTACACCGGCAATTTGACGATTGACGGGACCATCGCCGTGATTGCCGGCGGCGTCACACCGGTTCCCATCAACTACAGCTTGAACGGCAACCAACTGACGTTGAACTGGAGCGGAACGGGCTGGCACTTGCTGGCCCAGACCAACAGCGCGTCGGTCGGTTTGAGCACCAATTGGGTGGACTCGGGCATCACCACCAGTCCCTACACCATCACAGTTGACCCGCAAAAAGGCGCGGTGTTCTTCCGGCTGTCGCAATAAGCCGCGTTTGGCGAAGCGGGCGCGGCTCCGGTCTGGAGTCGCGCCTTTCCGTTGCGCCGGGAGGCGCTGCTGCGGTGAATCAACCCGGCCGGGTGCGCCGCCAAATTGACGAGAGAAAATGGAATCATGAAAATCAAAGCAGTCACAAAATTATGGGTGCTGACGGGGCTGGTTCTGGCCGCCGGCCTGTTGAAGTCCGCGGCGGCTCAGCTTACCTGGTCGGGCACCGGCAATCCTTCCACCAACTGGGACGTCGGCCTCACCGCCAACTGGAAGAATGGCGCCATTTCGTCATTCTTCAACACTGGCGACAGCGTGCTGTTCAATGACAACGGCATCACCACCACCATCAACCTGACGACGAACGTCCAGCCCGCCGCGGTCACCGTGGACAGTGTTTTGCGTAATTACTCCTTCAGTGGGGGCACCAATGCGATCGTCGGCGCGGCTGCTTTTCTGAAGAACGGCACCAGCACCTTGACGTTGAACAGCTCAAACGGTTTCACCGGCGGGCTGACGATCAGCAACGGCATCGTCACCCTCGGCAATGGGTACGCCGCCGGTTCGGGCATCATCACGCTGGCCGGCGGCACGCTCAATCTGGGCACCACCATCACGCCGGGCAACACCTTGAGCAATGTCGCAAATAGCACCATCACGGGTGGCAGCGCCGGCGGATTGGTCGGCATTTATAAAGTCACGGGCAGCAACACGCTGAACATTGCGATCCCATCGGGCGTATTCGATTTCAAAGGCGACATGACCACCTTCAGCGGCACGGTGGCTTTCGGCAGCAGTGCGAATAATTTGCGTTTGAACGGCGCCACCGGCAGCAGTCTGGCAACGTTCGATCTCGGCACCGGAACTTTATTGATGTCCATTCGTAACGGCGCGACGGCCATCGCGCTGGGCGGACTCGCGGGCGCGGGCAACGGCACGACCTTGGCTGCCAATTCCTCGGCCAACTACGGGGCCACCTTCACCATCGGCGCCAACAACGCCAGCACCACCTTCGCTGGAAAAATTGCCAACGGTTCTGCAGGCGCCGGTGCAACCACCGCGATCAACAAAGTCGGCACGGGCACACTGACGCTGTCCGGCACGAACAATTCCTACACCGGTGCGACCACGGTGAACGGCGGCGTGCTGGCCGTCTCTGGGTCGGCCTGGCCGGCCAACAGCACGATTGTGGATGTCACCGCGAACGGCGTTCTGGATGTTTCCGGAATGGCCGGCGGCATGTTGACGCTGGGTGCCGGCCAGACGCTCAAAGGCGCCGGCACGATTCGCGGCAGTCTGGTCGTTCCGGCGGGCGCGATCTTGCTGCCCGGCGACGGCGTGGGTGTGCTCACCGTGACCAATGCGGTCACGCTGGGCGGCTCGATGGTGATGGAACTGAATCTCTCCAGTTCTCCGGCCACAAACGACATGCTCTCGGCGGCGTCCATCACCGGCGGCGGCACGCTGCTCGTCACCAACCTCGGACCGGCGTTGCAGGCGGGAAACACCTTCAAACTGTTCAGCCAGGCCGTGAGCGGCATCGCGGTGACGCTGGCGACCAACGATGCGAGCGGCGCAAGCTACACCTGGAGCAACAAGATCAGCGTGGACGGCACCATCCAGGTGCTCACCGCGTCAAGCAGTGTCAACCCGGCGCCGACCAACCTCGTGTTTTCCTTGTCCGGCAACGCGCTGCAATTGTCCTGGCCGGGCGACCACAAGGGTTGGCGGCTGCTGACCAACGCGGTGAGTCTCGCGAGCACCAATTCCTGGTTTCCGTTCCCGAATTCGGCCGCCGTCACCAACGTGGCCGTCACCGTGGATCCGTCCAAGGCCAATGTGTTTTTCCGGCTGGTTTATCCTTGAAAGACCGGCGACTCCGGGCAACCCATCCACATGAACCAAGCCAAAGGCGAGCGCTCGATCAACGGTTTTACTCCGGCACCGATGAAACTTCCAACCTCAAACAACTTCATCCGCCTGGCGGTGCTGGCGGTGTGTGTGCTGGCGCGGACGGTTTACGCCGAAGTCAGTCTGCCGAAGATTTTTGGGGACGGCCTGGTGTTGCAACGCGGCGGCGCGGTCCCGGTGTGGGGCTGGGCGGCGGAGGGCGAGAAAGTAACCGTCGAATTTGCCGGCCAGCGAAAGACTGCGATTGCCGTGGCGGGAAGCTGGGAAGTCCGGCTGCGCTCGATGCCGGCTTCGTCGCTTCCGCGCGAGCTGGTGATCACCGGCGCCAATCGCATTGTGTTTACCAACGTCCTGGTCGGGGAAGTCTGGTTGTGCGCGGGCCAGTCGAACATGGAAAAGCCCGTCGGCTCGCAGCCCGGGCAGAAACCGACCGTGGATTTTGAAAAAGAACTGGCCGCCGGCGACGCCTTCCCGCAAATCCGGCTCTTCAAAGTCGAACGGGCTTTGGCCGCCACCCCGGAGCGCGACGTGAAAGCGGCAGGTTGGATGGTCTGCAGCTCCAACGCGCTGGAAACTGCCAAATTTTCCGCCGTCGGCTATTTCTTCGGCCGCCAGCTCCAGCACGAACTCAAGGTGCCCATCGGCCTGATCGAATCCTCGTGGGGCGGCACGCGCATCGAACCGTGGACGCCGCCGGAAGGATTCCGCTCAGTGCCCAAGCTGGCTGATTTGGCCAAACCGATTGCACCCGGCACCAACAAACTGGCCAGCACGCGGGCGATGGCGATTTTCAACGCGATGATCGCGCCGCTGGCCGGTTTTGCGCTGCGCGGCGCGCTCTGGTATCAGGGCGAATCCAACTGCATGGACGCGCACGACGGCCTGCTCTACGCCGACAAAATGGAGGCGCTTATCCGCGGCTGGCGCCGGCTTTGGCGGCAGGGCGATTTTCCGTTCTATTTCGTGCAGCTCGCGCCGTTCAATTATTTCACCGGCCAGGCCAAGCCGCGCGTGCCCAACGCCGAAGCCCTCCCGGAAATCTGGGAGGCGCAGACGCTTTCGCTCCGCCTGCCGCACACCGGCATGGCGGTCATCACCGATTTGGTGGACAACCTGAAGGACATCCATCCGACGCGGAAACGGGAAGTTGGCGAGCGGCTGGCGCGGATCGCACTGGCGCGGGATTATGGTCAAAACCTGGTTTGCTCCGGCCCGACCTTTCGCAATCTGAAAATTCGCGACGGCCGGGCCGTGCTTCGATTCGACCACGCCGACGGCGGGTTGGTCAGCCGCAACGGCCAGCCCTTGAACTGGTTCACCCTCGCCGGTGCGGATGGAAATTTTGTGGCCGCCGATGCCGTGATTTCCGGCGACACCGTGAGCGTATCAAGCCCTGCCGTGCCGCAGCCAGTGGCGGTGCGTTTTGCCTGGAACGAACTCGCGCAACCCAATTTATTCAACGGCGCCGGCCTGCCCGCCGGCCCGTTCCGTACCGACGGACCCGTGAGAAAATGAGAAGCCTGCTCATCCGCATCGCGTTCGGGTTGGCCGTATTGACGGTGCGTCCGGCTGCGGCCTCGGCGGTCGCGCCGCAGAAACAGTTTCTTGTCACCGATCACGGTGCGGTGGGTGACGGGCGGACGCTCAATACGAAAGCGATCCAAGCCACGATCGAGTTTTGCGCCGTCCACGGCGGTGGCGCGGTCGTGGTGCCGGCGGGCGTGTTTCGCAGCGGTTCGATTTTTTTGCGGCAGGGCGTGAATTTAATCGTCGCCCGCGATGCCGTGCTCAAAGGTTCGGAGAACACGAATGATTATCCTTGGATTGACACGCGCATCGCCGGTTTTGAAATGAAATGGCCGGCGGCATTGATCAACGCCGACGGTGTCAGCGGCGTCGAACTCGCGGGTCCGGGCACCGTGGACGGTTCCGGCGCGCGCTGGTGGCGGGACTATTGGACGGCGCGCGCGGCGGAGAAGGGGAACATTGACCCGCACTTCAAAGTCGCGCGACCCCGGCTGGTTCACTTCATTCGCTCGACTAACATTGTCGTGCACGATCTGCGGTTGGAGAACCCGGCGTTCTGGAATTTGCAGCTGACCTACTGCGACGGCGTGGTCGTGAGCAACCTGACGGTCCGCGCGCACAGCACCGCGCCGCGCGCCGCCAGTTCCGACGGCATTGACGTGGATTCCACCTGCAACGTGCTCATTGCCGCCTGCGACATCGCCTGCGACGACGACGGGATCTGCCTGAAATCGGGCCGTGACGCGGACGGTTTGCGCGTGAACCGGCCCACGGAAAACGTGGTGATCCGCGACTGCCGCGTCGGTCCCGCGGCGGGACTGGTGGTTTTTGGCAGCGAAACCTCCGGCGGCATCCGCCACGTTCAGGTGCTCAACTGCCGCGCCGACCACGGTTGCGAGGAGGTGGTCCGCTTCAAAACCCGCATGGGTCGGGGCGGCGTGGTTGAGGATGTGCTTTACGAGAACATTTTCGCCGACGGTGCCCGGGCCGTGTTCAGTTTCAACATGGACTCGTTCAGCACGACTTGGATACCGGAGTCCTTCCGCGCGCCGGTGCCGGACGCGCTGGGCACGCCGGTGTTCCGCAACATCCGGGTGCGGAACTTGGAGGCGAAAAACTGCGCCTCGGCGGGCCGGCTCGCCGGGCTGGCGCAAAGTCCGCTGCGGGATCTCCAACTGGAAAATGTCTCCGTGGAGTCTGAAACCGGGTTCACCGTCCGGCACGCTGCCGGCTTGCGTTTTCAAAACGTGACCTGGAACGGCCGGCTGCTGTCCACGCCGGTAGAAACCCGGAGTGAGGTTCCCGCTCCGAGCCGCGTCACGCAGAACGACTGAAATTACGCCGGTTTGCCGAATTTTCGCCGGTGTTCCTGCAGCGCGTAACGGTCCGTCATCCCCGCGAGGTAATCGCACACCGCGCGGTGCAGGCCGGTTTTGCGGACGCGCTTGCGGGCCTGCTCGCTGATCTCCGCCGGCTGTTTCAAATAAAACGCGAATAGTTCTTTCAAAACCTGCTTGGCCCGGAGGTGCGGCTCATTGACGACCGGATTGAAATAGAGGTTTTTGTAAAGGTAACGGCGCAGTTCGAGGTTCAACCGGTGGCGGTCCAGGCTGTATTGAACCAGCGTTTTCGGGCAGAGGCGCACTTCGTCCGCACTGCGAACGCCGGCGGTGGCGATCAGCTGCTCACTCGTTTCCACCACGTCCTTCACCTGCAGGTCAATGATCGTGCGGATGGTGAAATACCGCCGGCATTCGTCGGGCAGCGCGCCGTGCTCGCGCTTGACCAGCCGCGCGGCGTCGTCCCACAGCCGCACGTTTTGGGAAAGCTGTTTTTCCGTCAACAGTCCGGCATCCAAGCCGTCGTCCAAGTCGTGGCTGTAGTAGGTGATTTCGTCCGCGAGGTTGGCGACCTGGGCTTCGAGTGAGGAATTTTTCGCGGCGAAACCGCGGCGCCGGCCGGGATGATCGAACGCGGTGTAATGTTTCACCAAGCCCTCGCGCACCTCCCACGACAGATTCAGCCCGGGAAAACCGGGGTATTTCTGCTCCAGTTCCTCGACGATGCGGAGGCTGTGGCGGTTGTGCTCGAAGCCGCCGTGGCCGCGCATCAGCGCGTTCAGCACCACTTCGCCTTTGTGGCCGAACGGCGAATGGCCGAGGTCGTGGGCGAGTGCGATGGTTTCGGTCAAATCCTCATTCAGCCGAAGCGCGCGGGCGATGTTGCGCGCGATGCCGGCAACCTCGATGGTGTGCGTGAGCCGGGTGCGCAGGTGGTCGCCGGTGCCGTTGAGGAAGACCTGCGTTTTATACTCCAACCGGCGGAAGGCGCGCGAGTGGATCACCCGGTCGCGGTCGCGCTGGTACTGGGTGCGCCATTCGGGCGGCGGTTCCGGGTAACGGCGTCCGCGCGAGGCGGCGCTGAGTTGGGCGTAGGGCGCGAGCGTCTGGCGCTCGATCTCTTCCAGTTCTGGTCGCGTGCGCGGCATGAAAAAGTCCGGTGGCGAGTCACTCTAGCGAAGCCCCCGCCGCCGTGCAATCTGCGTTTGGGCTGCGCCGCTCCGCGTTTCTGCTTTTTAATTTCACTTTTTTAATTTTTAATGCCCCGATGTTGAAACGCACCGCGCTGTTCGCCGCGCACCAGAAACTCGGCGGCAAGCTCATTGAATTCGGCGGCTGGGAAATGCCCGTCCAATACACCAGCATCACCGAGGAGCACCACGCCGTCCGCCACGCCGCCGGCATCTTCGATATTTCGCACATGGGCGAGGTCACCGTCAGCGGCGCGGGCGCGGAGGAATTTCTCAACCGCACGCTCACCAACGACCTTCGCAAACTTGCGTCTGGCGACGGTCAATATACCCTAATGTGCAACGAGCGCGGCGGCGTCATTGACGATCTCTACGCCTACAAACTGTCCGCGGGTGTTTTTTTTCTCATCATCAACGCTTCGCGCATCGCGGACGACGTGGCGTGGTTGCAGTCGCAGGCGGCGAAATTCTCCGGAGAACTCAAACTGACGGATGCGTCCCATCAATACGCCGCCGTCGCGGTGCAGGGGCCGCGCGTGAAAGAGTTCATCGATCAATGCATCCCCGGCGGGTCGAATTGCGCCATGCGGGTTGCGCGCATCACGGATCTCAAAAAAAACCAGATCGGCGGCTTTCCCTTCGAGCACGGGAACGTGATGGTGTCGCGTACGGGCTACACCGGGGAAGACGGATTTGAGATTGTCGGCAGCGACGACGCGATTCAGAAGATCTGGGACAAAATGCTTTCCGTCGGCCAGCCGTTTGGCCTCAAACCGGCCGGGCTCGGGGCGCGCGACACGCTGCGCACGGAAGTTTGCTATCCGCTTTACGGCCACGAACTGGACGAGCACACGACGCCGATCGAGGCGGGCGTCGGGTTTTTCGTGGCGCTCGACAAGGGCGAATTCAACGGCCGCGCGGTGCTGGCGGAACAAAAAGCGAACGGCGTGAAAAAGAAATGCGTCGCGTTCAAGATGACCGACAAATCCGCGCCGCCGCGTCCGCATTATCCGATCTGGGCCAACGGCGCGCCGGTCGGCGAAGTCGTCAGCGGCACGCAAAGCCCGTCGCTCAATCTCGGCATCGGCATGGGCTACGTGCCGCCGGAATTCGCGAAGCCGGACACGAAGATTGAAATCGAGATTCGCGGCAAACGGTTTGCGGCGGTGGTGGTGAAGAAGCCGATTTACCAGAAGAGTTAGTCCGCAGATTTCGCGGATTAACGCCGAGCAAAACAATGTGTTTCGCCGAATAATGCGCCGGACGGAATTGGCAAACGCCTTCCTTCGCCGCCGCCGCGAGCTTCGCGCGATAGTTGGTTTTGTTCGCTTGAGAATCTGCGCAATCTGCGTAATCTGCGGACAAGTTTGAAAAAAATATGAGCACTGTTCCTTCCGATCTGAAATACGCCAAGTCACACGAATGGGTGCGCGTCAGCGGCGACACCGCGACCGTCGGCATCACCGACCACGCGCAGCACGAACTGACGGACATTGTGTTCGTCGAACTGCCCGCTGTGGGCCGCAAGGTCAAGGCCGGCGAAGCCTGCGCCGTGGTGGAATCCGTCAAGACCGCCAGCGACATCTACTCGCCCGTCAGCGGCGAAATCACCGAGGTCAACCAGGCTGCCGCGGACAATCCTGCGCTGGTGAACACCGCGCCGCACACCGACGGCTGGTTTTACAAAATCAAATTGAGCAACGCGGCGGAACTCGGCGCGCTGCTCTCGCCGGAGGCGTACCAGAAGCAGATTGCCGGGTGAAATAATTCCCGTGCCAGGCGCTTACCAGGAATTAATTGACGCGGCCATTCTGCATCTGCGGGACCTGAAGGCCGGCGGCGTGCGGTTCATTTCGGCCTCGCCGCAGAGGTTGGCGGCATTGAATGAATCCCCACGCCCGGCGGTTCCGCGAAAAGTGGTTCCCGTCGCCGCGCCGGTGCCGATCCTGCCAGTTGCCGTCGAACCGCCGCCCCTTCTCCAATCGGCCATCGGCCATCGGCCATCGGCAACGGACAAGTCCGCGGCGTTTGCCGATTTGCGCCAACGCGCTTTGGCCTGCGTGAAATGCCCGCATCTCGCCTCGTCCCGGAAAAATGTCGTGTTTGGCGTCGGTAGTCTCGACGCACAGCTCATGTTTGTCGGCGAGGCACCGGGGGCGGACGAGGACGCGCAGGGTGAACCGTTTGTCGGCAAAGCCGGGCAGTTGCTCACCAAAATTATCCAGACAATGGGCTTGTCGCGCGAGACGGTTTACATTGGAAATATTTTGAAATGCCGGCCCGACACGCCCGGCCAGAACGCCGGCAATCGCAAACCGACCGCCGAAGAAATGCAGACCTGCATCCCATTCCTCCACGAGCAGATAGATTTGATCCAGCCGAAAGTCCTGGTTGCACTCGGCGGGACGGCGGTGGAGGGATTGCTCGGCAACGCCACCGGGATCACGCGGCTGCGCGGCCAGTGGCAGACGTATCGCAACATTCCGCTTATGCCAACTTTCCATCCGTCCTACCTGCTGCGTAACCAGGCCTTGAGCGAAAAACGCCGAGTCTGGGAGGACATGCTGGCGGTGATGGAAAAACTCAGCCTCCCCATCAGCGACAAGCAGCGGAATTATTTTTTGAGCCGGTAAGGCGTGCCGCAAACGGCATTGTCTGCCGCCCTCGCTCCGGTATAGTCGCCGGGTGGCCGTTCAAAATCGCATCGTCAAAGTGCAGAAGCGCAATCGCGCACTGGTGCGCTTTGACGCCGCGCGGCTCGGCCATGCGATCCTGCGCGCGGCCCAATCCGTCGGCGGCTTTCGCCAGGATTTCTTGCCGGGCGTCAACGAGACGATTTTCGCGGCCCACGACTCGGATGAAAAAATCGCCGGCTTTCTCTCCGACACGGCCATCGTCTGCCTCAACGCCGATCCGCATCATCTGATTTCCAATTTTCCGCCGACGATCGAGACGATTCAGGACGCCGTGCTGCACGCGCTCCGCAGTCACGGTTTTCAAAACACCGCAGACGCCTACGCCTGCTACCGCTGGGGTCGGCACTGGCTGCGCGAGGGCGCGATCTCGCCGGAGCAGTTCGCCGGCAATGGCCTGCCCCAAGAATCTCTCGAAGCCACGCTGGAATGGAACCGGGCGCGTGGCTGCGACACCGTGTCGGGCTTGAACGAAATCGTCCGTCATGGCCGCCTCCGGCCGTTGATCGAAGAAGCGCTTGCCCGGTTTGAAAAAACGCTCGACGAGGCCGCCGAACAAGTGATCGCGCGGATCAATGCTGGCGACGGCCTGCGCATGATCTGGGTCAGCGGCCCGAGTTCCTCCGGCAAAACCACCACGACGGTCAAACTCACCCAGCGCCTCGAACGGCGCGGCCTGCGGTTTCTGGCGTTGAACCTGGACGATTATTTCTGGCCGCTGGTGGAGCATCCGACGGACTGGATCAACGACCGCAATTACGAAGCCCCGGAAGCGCTGGACATCCAGCTGTTGAACGAGCACCTGCGGGCGCTGCTTGCAGGCGAGGCCATCGAGAAACCGGTCTTCAGTTTCAAGGAAGGCCGTCATCTGGCCACCCGGCGCATTCAGTTGGAGCCGGACCAAATTTTGTTGCTCGATTGTTTGCACGGGTTTTATCCGCCGATCACCGAGGGCATCACCGCCACCGCGCAGTTTCGGGTGTTCGTCGAGGCGCACAATGTCCTGCTGGAAGGCGACGGTACGACCGGTCGCTGGACCAAATTCAGCGATGTCCGCCTGCTCCGCCGGATGCTGAGGGACGCGCGGCACCGCAACCACAGCCCATTGAACACGCTGCTGCACTGGCATTACGTCCGCGCCGGCGAGTTGTTCAGCATCCTGCCGCTGCGCGGCCTGGCCGATCACGTCGTCAACGCCGGCTTTCCGTTTGAGTTGCCCGCGCTGCGGCCGTTTTTCTTCGGGCCGGACGGGCTCTGGCCGCGGCACTCCGATTTGGAACCGTTCGCTGGATTTCTCGACGCGCGCATCCGCCACGACCGCGTGGGGCAATTGCTGGAGAGCGTGGCGGGTCTCACCCGCGATCAGGTGGCGAGTTGCGAACTGATTCCCGGCGACGCCGTGGTGCGCGAGTTTCTCGGCGGCAGCACGATTAAAATTCCGCACAACGAGTGAGCGCGAAAGGTCGCGCATTGAACGCAGCGATCGTTTTTGAGAGGAACCCGCCTTGCCGCCTGTGCCCACCCTCTGCTAGGTTGTTCCGGTGCCGTCCGAATCCCGCCAACCATCCGCCGCCGCGCCGCGCGTTCTGATCGTGGACGACGATCCCGGCCAGCGCAGCCTGCTCGGCTCATTTTTGCGCAGCCAGGGTTTCGAAATTGAAACGGCCGATTCCGGTGGGCGTGCGTTGGAAATGCTCCGTGCGAAGAACTTCCGCCTGATGATTTCCGATGTGCGGATGCCGGGTCTCTCCGGACTGGAAACCCTCCGCCTCGCCCGCCAGGAACACGCCACGCTGCCGGTGCTGCTCGTCACCGCCTACACCGACATCCGCGATGCCGTGGTCGCGATGCGCGATGGCGCGGTCAATTACCTCGCCAAGCCGATCGATCTCGACGAACTGCTCGCCGTGGTGCAGCAGGCCACCGGGGTCGAACCGCCCGAACCGCCGCTGCACGGCGCGGACAAGCCGCTGCCGCCGGACGTGATCGCGCGCAGCCCGCTCATGCAGGCGGTGTTCCGCGATGCCTCGTTGATCGCACCATCCGAAACGCGCGTGCTCATCACCGGCGAAAGCGGCGTCGGCAAGGAAGTGCTGGCCGACGTGATTCACGCGTGGAGCGCGCGCGCCGGCGGGCCGCTGGTGAAAGTGAACTGCGCCGCTCTGCCGGAAAACCTGCTGGAAAGCGAATTGTTCGGGCACGAAAAAGGCGCGTTCACCGGCGCGCACGCCCAGCGCATCGGCCGGTTTGAGGAGGCGAGCAGCGGCACCATTTTTCTGGACGAAATTGCCGAGATGTCGCCGCCGCTCCAGGCGAAGTTGCTGCGCGTGACGCAGGACGGGCGGTTCCAACGCGTCGGCTCAAACCGCGAGATTCAGACCCACGCACGGCTGCTGGCCGCCAGCAACCGCAATTTGGAGGAGGAAGTGAAGGTCGGACGTTTCCGCGAGGATTTGTTCTACCGGCTTGGGGTGGTGGAATTGAACATTCCGCCGCTGCGCGAGCGTCGCGAGGACATTCTGCCGCTGGCGGCGCGGTTCATTGCGGAATTTGCCCGCGGCCGCGCGCGCTTTTCGGAAACCGTCGAGCGCTGCCTGCAAAACTATCCCTGGCCCGGCAACGTGCGCGAATTGCGCAACGCGATGGAACGAGCGGTGCTCTTGGCGCGCGGCGAATTGATTCTGCCCGAGCACCTGCCGACGCGGGTGCGCGAGGCCGCCAGCCAGCCGCCGCCCGCCGAATCCGCCGACGCGCAGAAACTGGAGGAGATCGAGTGCCAGGCGATCTTGCAGGCGCTGCGCCAGCACGCGTTTAACCGCACGGAAACGGCGAAGGCGCTGGGCATCAGCCGGCGCGCGTTGCTCTACAAATTGCAGCGATTCCGCAAACTCGGCCTGCCCATTGATGCCGGCTGACACCGGGCAAGCGCCGAAACTCAAGCCGCCGAAGCGCGCCGCAGCCGGTCTGCAATCGCCCGCCACTCAGGCCCTTCCGGCGGCGCTTCGACCACGATCACTTCGGCACCCGCTTCGTCGCAGCGGTGGAGTTCCGCGTAGAGCGCCCGCGCAAACGCCTCGGCGTCGTGCGGCATCACGCTCACACCCAGGAACGGTTCACCCGCCGGGATGTGGGTATGGGCGATGACGTGGCATTTTGAAATTTGAAATTTGAAATTTAAAATTTGAGAACGCAGTTCGGCGTCGTCGCGCCACCTGAGCAGGATCAGTTTGGCCTTGGGCGAATAATGTTTTTTCAACAGTCCGGGGCTGCGCAACGCGCCGGCTTCCACTGGCAGTCCGCCGTCGGCAATCGGCAAGCCGGCGGCCGCCAGCGATTCCCCGTGGATCATTCCCGGCCGCAGCACGCGCGGCGGCGACACGGTCAAATCCAGCACGGTGGATTCCAGCCCGACCTGTGACTGTCCGCCGTCCACGATGAGCCGCAGTTTTTCGCCGAGCTGTTTGCGCACGTGTTCGGCGTTCGTCGGAGAGATGCTGTTTGAAAGATTTGCGCTCGGCGCGGCCAGCGGAAAATCGCACTCGCGAATCACCGCCTGGATGAATGGATGGCTCGGCCAGCGCACGCCCACGGTCGGCCCGCCTGCGGTGACGAGATCGGGAATGGTCTGGGCGCGTGGCAGCACCAGCGTGAGCGGGCCGGGCCAGAACGCGGCGGCGAGCCGGTCCGCAAGCCGTGGCCAATCCGCCACGCAAAGCCGGGCCACTTCCAAACTCGCAACATGCACGATGAGCGGATTGTGCGCGGGGCGGCCCTTGATTTCAAAAATCCGCGCCACGGCGGCCGCATCGAGCGCGTTGGCGGCCAGGCCATAGACCGTTTCAGTCGGCAATGCGACAACCTCCCCAGCGCGCAGCAGTTCGGTTGCGCGGCGCACGGCGGCGGTGAACAGCGCGGGGGTGTGCGTCGGGAGCAGTTCCGCGTTCATCACTCGTAGCGCAGCGCGTCAATGGGATCGAGTTTGGACGCTTTCCAGGCGGGATAAAAACCGGAGATCACGCCGACGAGCGCGCTGGAAAGCGAGGCGATGCCAATCCACGAAACCGGCGTGAGCGTGGGCCAGCCGGTGGAACGCGCCACGATTTGGGACGCGCCGATGCCCAGGCCGATGCCGATCAGGCCGCCGATGGCGCTCAATGTGACGGCCTCGACCAAAAACTGCACCAGGATGTCACGGCCCCGCGCGCCGACCGCCATGCGGATGCCGATTTCCCGCGTCCGCTCGGTGACGCTCACGAGCATGATATTCATGATGCCGATGCCGCCGACGACGAGCGACACGCTGGCAATGGCGGCGAGCAGGACTGACATGATGCGCGAAGTCTGCGTGGCCATTTGCATCAACTCCAGTTGCGTCCGCACCGTGAAATCCGGCTCGGTGCCCTTGTGGCGCTCCCGCAAGAGCGTCGTGATTCCCGCCTGCACCTGGTTGATGGTTTCCTTGCTCGCAGCCTGGACCATGATGGAATTGACAAACGTGCGTTTGGAAAACCGCCGCATGTGGCTGGTGTAGGGAATGATGATCACGTCATCCTGGTCCTGGCCAAACAGGTTGAATCCCTTGGCCTCCAGCACGCCGACGATTTTGAAGGGGATGTTGCGGATGATGAGTGTCTGGCCCACCGGATCTTCGTTGGGATAAAGCTGGTCAACGATCGTCTTGCCGACCACGGCCACCTTGCCCAGGCCGCGCACGTCGCTTTCCGTGAACATCGCGCCGCTCGCGACGTCCCAGTCCCGGATCTGCGGATAATCGGGCGATTCGCCCTGGACTTGCGTGTTCCAGTTCAGGCCGTTGGCCAGGATCTGGGCGCGATCCCGAACTTCGGGGCTGACGGCGACCACGTTGGCCACCTCGTTTTTAATGGCGCGCGAGTCCTCGACGGTCAGCGTTGGCGCGCTGCCCCAGCCCCCGCGCATGCCGCCGCTGGTGAAGTTGCCGGAAAAGACCGTGACCACGTTCTGGCCAAGCGCCGCCACGCGGTCCTCCACCTGCCTGGTCGCGCCGGTGGTGATGCTGACGGCGGCGATCACGGAGCCGACTCCGATGATGATGCCGAGCATCGTCAGCACGGAGCGCATTTTGTTCCGGCGCAGCGCGCGCAAGGCCAGCCGGATGGTGGCGAAAATTCTCATGCGAGCTTCACCGCTTCCTGCGCGGCCTTGAGCCGGGCGAGTTCCACCTCCGCGCTGAGCCGTTTGGTCACCGCGACGTCGCTGAGAATTTTTCCGTCGCGCAGGATGACGTTGCGTTTCGTGTAACTGGCGATGTCGAGTTCGTGCGTGACCATGATGATGGTGATGCCCTGGTCGTTCAGCTTTTGAAACACGCCCATGATTTCGATGCTCGTCTGGCTGTCCAGGTTGCCGGTCGGCTCGTCCGCCAGCAGCAGCGCGGGCTGGTTGACCAGGGCGCGGGCGATGGCCACGCGCTGCTGCTGGCCGCCGGAAAGCTGGTTGGGATGGTGGTCGGCGCGCGGGGCCAGGCCGACGAGTTCCAGCGCTTTCATGCCCCGCTCAAGCTGTTCGCGGCCCGTCACATGGCGATGCACGTAAAGCATGGGCAGGATCACGTTCTCCAGCGCGGAGGTGCGGGCCAGCAGGTTGAAGCCCTGAAAAATGAATCCGATTTTCCGGTTGCGAATTTCGGCGAGCTGGTCCCGGTTCAGGTCGGAAACGTCAATGCCGTCGAGCAGAAACTTGCCGCCCGTCGGCCGGTCCAGGCAGCCAAGGGTGTTCATCAGCGTGGATTTCCCGGAACCGCTCGCGCCCATGATGGCCACAAATTCGCCGCGCTGGATCTGCAGGGAAATGCCCCGCACGGCGTGAACGTCCACCTCGCCGGTGTGATACACCTTCTGAATCTCGTCGAGCCGGATGACCGCTTCGTTGTCCATGCAATGCCGGGTGGGAAAATCAGCGGCGCGGGAAGCCGCCGCCAAACGGATTTGAGGACTGCGCCGTCGCGTTCGCGCCGGTCTGCACCATGCCGGAGACGACGCGGTCGCCTTCATTCAAACCCTCCAGCACTTCGGTGGCGATGCCATCGGTGATGCCGATTTTGATCTGCACCGGCTTGGGTTTGAGTTCCGCATGTTTGTCCGGCAACGGCGGCTCCGGCGGCAGCACATAAACGGTGCGGACGTTGCGCTCGCCGCGCGGTTTTCTTTCGCCGGGCGGAGATCCCATCCCGCCACCGCTCGGACGCTGCGCCTCCGAATTCGTCCGGGCCGCGCCGGCGGTCGCATTTGTGCCGGCGGGGGATTCCGGCAGGCGGAAGCGCAGCGCGGAGTTGGGGATTTTCACCACGTTCGTCCGGTCGGCGATGATGACCGACACGTTCGCCGTCATGCCCGGTTTTAATTTCAGATCGTCATTGTTCACGCTGATGACCGCGTCGTACGTCACCACGTTTTGCACCGTGGTCGGCGAGTTGCGGACCTGGACGACGCGGCCATGAAAATTGCGGAACGGAAAGGCGTCCACCGTGAAACTCACCCGCTGGCCCTCCACCACGCCGCCGACGTCCGCCTCCGCCACGTTGGCGTCAATCTGCATCTGCGACAGGTCGTTTGCGATCACGAACAAAGTCGGCGCGGACAGGCTCGCGGCAACGGTCTGCCCGACGTCCACGTTGCGCGAAATGACAATGCCGTCCACGGGCGAATAAATGGTGCAGCGCGACAGATTGACGCGTGCGTTGTCCAGCGCCGCCTGTTTGATCTGCACCTGCGCCTGGGCCTGGTGCAGGTTGGCCACGGCGGTGTCGTAGTCGGATTCGGCAATCAGCTTGTTGTGGAACAGTTCCGTGGCGCGCCGGGCCTGGATTTCGTTGAGTTCGAGCGTCGCCTTGGTGTTGGCCAGGTCGCCTTCCGCCTGCGCCACGGCGGTCTGGTAGGTGGCCGGGTCGAGTTGTGCGACCACTTGGTTCGCCTTCACCCGCGTGTTCCAGTCGGCGCCCAAACTCTGGATAATGCCCGAAATCTGGCTGCCCACCGTGATGTTGGTGACCGGATTCAGGGTGCCGGTCGCCGTCACCGCCGAAGTCAGGTCACCGCGCGTGATGACTACGGTTTGATATTCGGGCGCGTCCTCCTGTTTGTGGGAAAGAAACCACCAGCCGCCAGCGATCCCGGCGGCGGCCACCATCACAATGACAATCCATTTCATGCAAATTTTTTTTGAGGCGCGGAGGTGCTGTGATTTTGCCCGAGCTTCCACCGTCAGACTGAATTTTTGGCTGGAAGGTTACTCCATTCCAGGCGGTTAAACCAGTTTCACCGGCGTCCGCCCGCAAATCAGCCAAATGCGACCCAGGCAGTATTAAACCAAATTATCCGCCGCCGCAAACAACTTTGCACTTTGGACTTCGATCGGCGGACTTTAGTATCGCGCCGTGCTTGAAGATTTCACCAACGATCTCGTCTCGAACTGCGACCTGTCAGAGGAACAAATTCGTGCGGCCGTCGAGCTGCTCGTGGAGGAAAAAATCGCGCCCGCCGACAAGGCCGATTTTCTCTCCGCGCTGGCGAAAAAAGGCGAAACCGTCTCGGAAATCGCCGCGTTTGCCCGCGCCCTCCGGGAAAAATCCGTCGTTCCGCCGCTCGATTCCGAAACCCGCGCCCGCGAAATCCTCGACGTGGTCGGCACCGGCGGCGACCGGTTGAACACCTTCAACATTTCCACCACCGTCGCGATTCTCTGCGCCGCCGCGGGCGTCCCGGTCGCCAAGCACGGCAACCGCGCCATCACCTCGTCCGTCGGCAGCGCGGACGTGATCGAGGCGCTCGGCATTCGCGCGGATTTGACGCCTGCCGAGGCCGCGCGTTCCTTGCGAGAGCACAATTTTGCGTTCTTTTTCGCGCCCAATTATCATCCGACGTTCAAGCACATCGCACCGGCGCGCAAGCTCTGCGCCGAACGCGGCCAGCGCACGATCTTCAACATCCTCGGCCCGCTGCTCAATCCCGCGCGGCCCAGCGCCAGCCTCGTCGGCGTGCCGCACCCCGAGCTTTGCGAGCCGATGGCCAAAGTTTTGCAGACGCTCGGGGTGCGGCGCGCAATGGTGGTTTCCGGCAGAACCCCGAACGGAAACCTGGACGAACTCTCGACCCTGAGCGTAAACACCGTCGCGGAATTTTATCAGGAACGCGGTTTTGCAGTTTCCACGTTGTCGCCGGAAAATTTTCCGCTGCAACCGGCGACGCTGGCGGATTTGCGCGGCGGCGACAAGCTCGTCAACGCGGAAATTGTCCGGCGCGTTTTGCGCGGCGATGAGCGCGGTCCGAAACGTGATGCCGTGCTGCTCAACGCCGCGGCGGCTTTGTTCGTCGCGAGCAAAACCCGCTCGCTCGCCGAAGGCTGGGAACTGGCCAGTCAGACAATTGATTCTGGCGCGGCAGGGAAGAAATTGGCGGAGCTGGGTGGCTCCTGATCGGCTTGTTGTAAGGGGCCGCTGTCGGCTACCAAGGCGCAGGCACTTGTGGTAGGGACGCGTTCCACCGCGTCCCACTTTTTCACCCGGTCGTCCAGCCAAGATCGTGGATGCGCCCCTGGTACGTCCAGTCGTCGGGATTCACCGCCAGCTTTTTCCGCAGCGGATTCTCCCTGACATAAGTCAGCTTCTCCTCGTATTCGATCCGGTCGCGCATCCGATGGTGGAAGGATTTGCGCTGCACGCCCACAGCTGGTCCAGATGTCGGCGGCTGAACTGGCGCTTCCAAAACTCGATCCACTGGTCAATGCCGAAATGCAGATCGTGCGGCGCGCAAAAGAAATGCAGGTGATCCGGCATGAGCAGGTAATAGCCGACCAGCCACGCCGTTGCTTCCTTTGACCAGATTTCAGCGAGGGAATGTTGGACCGTCTCGTCGGCCAGCCAGGGAACCATGTCCTTGGCATTGACCGTGACGAAGAAAATGTTCGGCAGGCCGAGGAAGATGTGCGCGCCGGCGGCGGGCGCCTGGCGTCCGACATCGGGGTAAATGCCTTCGCCTCTGGTCATGCGGGTAAGTGTGCGAGATTGGCAACTGCAGTAAAAGCCGAAATGACAGGCGCATTTTCATAAATTCCGGTAGGGACGCCTTCCACGGCGTCCCAAACTAAATGATGGGGACGCGGTGGAACGCGTCCCTACCGGCGCGCTGTTATGAAGCGTAGTTTTCCTTTGCGTCCCCGCGTCTTTGCGTTGAAATTCCCCCGTGTCCGTGAACGAAGCCATTCGCAAAAAGATCAGCACGCTGCCGCACAAGCCCGGCATCTACCTGCACAAGGACCGCTTCGGCACGGTGATCTACGTCGGCAAGGCGCGCGATCTGCGCAAGCGCGTGACGCAATATTTTCAGGCCTCGCGGCGCATGGGCTGGGATTTGAAATTCCGCGCGCTGGTGGACGCGATTCATGATTTTGATTTTCACGTCGTCCGCAGCGAGCCCGAGGCGCTGCTGCTCGAAAGCAAGCTGATCAAGGAATTTCATCCGCGTTACAACGTCAGCTTCCGCGACGACAAGCGCTTCCTGATGCTCAAGGTCAATTTGAACGATCCGATTCCGCGCTTCACGTTCACACGCCTCAAGCAGGACGACGGCGCGCGATACTTTGGGCCGTTCCCGCACGCCAGCGCGCTGCGCAACACGTTGGCGCTGGCGCGGCGGCAGTTCCATTTGCGCGGCTGCCGTCCGCTCACGCCGACCGAGCGTGATTACAGGCACTGCCTGTACGCGCATTTGAAATACTGCACCGCGCCGTGTATCGCCAACGTCACGCGCGAGCAATATCTCGATCAGGTGAACGCCGCGTGCGATTTCATCAGCGGCCAATGCGTGGAGATGAAGGAGCAGTTCGAGGCGGAAATGAAGAAAGCCGCGGCCAGCCAGGATTACGAGCGCGCCGCGCAGTTGCGGGACATGCTCGCGGACTTGAAATATCTGGCGAAGAAGACGGAGAAGTTCGAGCGCGTGCCGTACAGCCTGCCGCTGTCGATCAATCCCGAAAACGATCTGGCTTTGCTGGCGGAGGTTTTGAATTTATCCGCGCCGCCGGTGCGGATCGAGGGTTTCGACATTTCCAACATCAGCGGCACCTTCGCCGTGGCGTCGCTGGTGAGTTTCAAAAATGGCCGGCCCGACCGCGCGAATTATCGCCGTTTCAAAATCAAGACCGTGGTCGGCCAGGACGATTTCGCGAGCATGGCGGAGGTGGTCCGGCGGCGCTACACGCGGTTGCTCAAGGAGTCGGCTTCCGACACCCGGGAGGCGAAGGCGGAGGGCGGCGAGGCGATCCCGCAGGAATTGCAGAAGCTGGTGGATGAGACGAGCCGGAAAGTGAGGCGCGGTCTGCCCGCCAAGAGCGCCGCTCCCGCAACCCACCTTCCGGATTTGATTCTCATCGACGGTGGCAAGGGACAGCTCGGAATGGCGGTGTCGGAGCTGACAAAACTCGGGTTGGAGAAAATTCCCGTGATCGGGCTGGCGAAGGAGTTCGAGGAGATTTACCGGCCCGGCGAGCGCGAACCGCTCCGGCTCGGCCTCGATCATCCGGCGGTGAAATTATTGCAGCGCGTGCGCGACGAATGTCATCGCGTGGCCAATTCCTACAACGCCGAACTGCGGCTGAAAAAAATTTCGGAGAGCATTCTCGACGAGTTTCCGAATCTTGGCGACAAGCGCAAGGCGGCGCTGCTGAAAAAGTTCGGCTCGGTGCAGCGGCTGCGGGTGGCCAGCGTGGAGAAAATCGCAGAAGTGCCCGGTTTCGGCGGCAAGGCCGCGGCGGAATTGAAGAAGTTTCTGATGGCGCGATCCCAGTCGCCCGTCAGTCAACCTGACGCGCCAGAATTGTCCTGACGCAATTTGCGTCAATGCAGAGGCTGCGCACTCGAAAATTTGGCTATTCCCGCTGCAGTACGCGCACTGTCATTCCCGCGCTCAGCATAATCGTGTCGGCGAGAATGCGGTCGTGCGCCGCTCGTCAAAGCAACAGCTTCCGCGACGGAGGCCGGAATGGCTGCAAGGATTTTGCGCCGGCCGCTTCAAGATCGAGCATGATGCAATATTATCGCGCGGGAATGCGTTTAGGAACTCTCGACTGGCGCGGTGAATTTCTTCGGATGTTGTGTGGTCTTGGTGCGGACCGCGGCGGTTTCCCGTCTCAGTCACCAAAGCTGGTGCCGACCCGTTTGGCGCTCTGAATCCAGGCGTGGTCAGGCGGGACGATCTTCAGTTTGCCGGCCACTTCGGCGATGGGCACGGGTTTCACGCCGTCGCCGCGCGCAGCCACCATCACGCCGAACACCTTGTCCTGAATCAACTCGGCGGCCATTGTGCCGAGCCGCGTGGCGAGCAGGCGGTCGCCGGCGGAGGGCGTGCCGCCGCGCTGGACGTAACCGAGAATCGTTACTCGCGCTTCGAGGCGGGTGAGTTCCTCCAGTTCCCGCGCCAGCCGGAGCGTGTTGCCGCTGTGGTTGGCGTTGAGCACGGCCAGTTCGGTTTTGGCGCGCTGCTTGTCGGATTTGGTTTTGGCGCTGGCTTTGCGTTTGGCCGCCGCCGCGAACGCCGCCGCGTCCTCCTTGGACATGGCGCCTTCGGCCACGGCGACGATGCTGAAGTTCGTGCCGTGCCGGCTGCGCTGGCGGATGGCGGCGGCGATGTGCTTCACGTCGTAGGGAATTTCCGGAATCAAAATCACGTCCGCGCCGCCGGCGATGCCCGAACCCAGCGCCAGCCAGCCGGCGCGGTGCCCCATGATTTCCGCGATGATGATCCGGTGATGGCTGTGGGCGGTGCTGTGCAGGCGGTCAATCGCCTCGGTGGCGATGCCCAGCGCGGTGTCGAAGCCGATGGTGGCATCGGTCAGCGCAATGTCGTTGTCAATTGTCTTTGGCAGCGTGATGACGTTGAGACCTTTCTGGACCAGTCGCAGGGCGTTTTTGTGGGTGCCGCCGCCGCCGATGCAGACCAGCGCGTCGAGGCGGCATTTCTGGTAATTCCGGACGATGACCGAGGTCATGTCGCGCATCTCGCCGCTGATTTCCATCCGGTGCGGCTTGTCGCGCCCGGTGCCCAGCACGGTGCCGCCGACGGTGAGGATGCCGGCCAGCGCGCGCTTGTCGAGGCGCACGCGCAAATCCTCGGCCAGTCCGCGAAAGCCGTCGCGGAAGCCGATGATTTCCATGCCGGCGAGGCTCAGGCCCGCCTTGCCGACGCCGCGGATGGCGGCGTTGAGACCGGGCGCGTCGCCGCCCGCCGTGATGATGCCGATGCGTTTGGACATGAATTTAGAATTTCAAAATTGTGATCTGCGAGCCATGCCGCGTCCGACTGCTCTCTTCTAAATCGCCAAGCGTCCGCCGTAAATGAAAAACTGCTCAAATCCCGCCGAAGCGCCGGTGGCGGCGGTGGTATTCCTCCAGCGCGGCAAAGAATTGCGCCCGGCGGAAGTCCGGCCAGAGCGTCTGGGTGACCACCAGTTCGGTGTAGGAAATCTGCCAGAGGAGAAAATTGCTGATCCGCATCTCGCCGCTGGTGCGGATGAGCAAGTCCGGGTCGGGCCAGTGCCGCGTGTAAAGGTGCTGCGCGAAAATCTTTTCCGTGATGTCGGCGGGATCAAGTTCGCCGGCCTTCACCTGCCGGGCGATGCTGCGCACGGCATCCACGATTTCCGTGCGGCCGCCGTAGCTCAAAGCGAGCACGAGGGTCAGGCCGTTGTTTTTGGCCAGAACCGCCATGGATTTGCGGAGCTGTTCCTGGACGTTTTCCGGCAGGCGATGAATCTGGCCGATGGCTTCGAGGCGGACGTTGTTCTTGTTCAGGTCAGGCGTTTCGACCTTGAGATAGTGGATGAGATACTTCATCAGCGCGTCCACTTCGTCCTTGGGCCGGTTCCAATTTTCAACGGAGAAGGCGTAGAGCGTGAGGTATTTGACGCCGATCTCGCCGGCGGTGCGGATGATGGTCTTGGCGGACTCCGCGCCGCGGCGGTGTCCTTCGACGCGGGGCAGATGGCGTTCGCGCGCCCAGCGGCCGTTGCCGTCCATGATCACCGCGACGTGCTGCGGCAGGTTGGCTTTGGCTTCGGCGGATAATTGTGGCGATGGCGCGCTCATTCGTGTGACCGCAGATTACGCGGATTTTGTGAATTTGTTTTACACACTGCGAATAAGAGCAATGAGTATTGAAGAGACACGATAAAAGGTTAGCAATGTGGCGCAAGAAATCGCAATCCATATTGGTCCATACCAAATTGGCGGATTTAAGGAATCGTAGAAAAATCCTAAAAGACTCCAACCACAGTAAACCAGCGATATCCAGATTGCCTCTTGAAGGTAAGAAAGAAGCAGGCTGAAAAATTTCGTCTTCCGCAAGTGCTCGATTTTTGGATGCTGAAGGCTAACAACCATAGACTCCAAAGTGGCTAGGAAGCCCGTAAAGATGGCTCCCATCGTAATTGAAGCAGAAAGTATATCTCGCCCAGTAGGAAATAAAATGTGAGCGCGCCAAAAAATCACTGCGGCAAGCAGCGCGAAAACATACGGATAAATTCGCTCAAATTTACGGCGCATTATTTCATCAAGTCTTTCCAAGCCGTGTGCGCCCGATGAATCGCGTCCCAGCGTTCCTTGCGTGGGTATCTTTTGTCCTTTCCGGGAGTCATTTCAGCTTCGGTTGTAATACGGTGATGCAATAAATCTAAGACCTCTGGCTCATCCTGCGGTGACTCCATTGCCGTAGCTTTCGCCATAGTCACCGGTGAATTTTCGCCCCCTCCTCCTAACTTTTTGAGCCAATTCGCAAAATCAGGGAGCTTTACGTCTAGTCCACCGTGCTTTTTTGCCGCAGAAATAATTATTTCAATATGATCTGCATCAGATTGCTTTAGTGCCTTTGTCGCAGTTCCGAGTCCAGCTCCAAGATCATAATCATTATCGGACAATTCCTTGGGCGCAACCGCAAGGGAGACTTTCGTCACGAGTTTCTTGGCGATAATTTTTGCATGAATTTTATCATCAATTTTTGGCAGAAATTCCAAGAGCACTGGATGATTGTGGACAAAAAGAGATAAATATTCAGCGATTGCAGACGGGCGGACACCATAATGATTGTATTGAACGACGCACCAATCGTTGGCCGAATCCCATAAAAAAGCGGTTTCCTCGCCAAAACCTTCATCATTTTTTAATTCAAACCCCTTTGCTGGTTCGGTAAGACCAGCTTTCGAAGGGCCATGGTGCATGCGTATCTTAACAAAATCACAAAACCAAAGCGCACCGCGTCGTTCATGGGTTTCAAGCCGAATAAAACCCGCATTGCGTTGTCTGTTGCGATCTTCAAGCGAAGTCTTGATAATTGCATCCAACCTCGTTGAAACATCAAAGGCCGCCGGATCCTTTTTTAGTTTGTATAGTTCAATACGCATAATGTTCGTTTAGAATCCCCACAAGAACACCGGACACGACCAACAAATGCACAAACTTAATCCAACTGCAATTCTTTTTGCGCCTGGAAGCACGCAATGTGCGGTTTGCTGCCGTTAGCGTGCTCGGTGCATTCAATCGTCCGGGCGTCCTCGATGTCCTCGACGGTGCGGCTCATCGGGTGCTGCAAGGGGCTGGAGCGAGGGGATTGCATTCGATTTTCTGAACGCGCTTTAGTGATCTTCAGCAGCTACGCATGCGCCAGTTCGCGCGCATGGGGAATGTCGTGTGTGTCCAGTGGACGCACCTGGTCGCGTTCCAGCGTCAGCAAAGCGACGGTACGGCCGTCGTAGCCGACAAATTCCACTTCAAAAGCGACGCCGTTGCCATGCACCAAAACCGCCGTGCCGACATCGCCGCGAACCAGTCCGTGTTTGGGAAGGTCGCGGGTCAAGACCACCACATCCAGTTCGTTGATTGTTTTCATGATTTTGGCAACGGATGCGCTGTCACAAATCGCGGCGCACCGCCAACGGAATCAATATACCATGCGGTGCGGACATTCAAGCTTGTGCCGTCGGGTGCGGTCAGCCGCCCGTCCACAACATAGCGCCGGCCATGCGGCGTGACTTCCGTCTCAATGACGTCGTTCTCGTGCGCGATCCGAAGCAATGCCTCCGCCAATTTTTGCCACTCCGCCGCCGTGAAGCCAAACTTCAAAAAGAACCACGCCTTGCTGCCGCCAGCCGGATGCGCCGAATTGAGCAAGTAATGCAGCACCTTGCGCTCCGGCACTGTGGCTGACTGCGCATTCGGTAATTTCATTCTCAAACAAAAATTGTCTGGTCGCGGCCCGGTCCGACCGAGGCAATGTAAAGTTTTGCGCCGGTCAGTTCGGCAATCGCCTTCAAATAGGCCCGCGCCTTGGCCGGCAGTTGCTTGAACGTCTTGCACTTTTCGGTCGGCGTCCGCCAGCCCTCGAACTCGACGTAAACCGGCTCGCATTCGGCCAAGGTTTGCGCGTCGTTGGGCACGTAATCATAGCGGGTTTTGCCGCGGCGATACGCCACGCAGACCTGGATTGTTTCCAGGGAATCGAGGCCGTCCAGATTGGTCACCGCCAGATCGTCAATGCCGTTGACCATCGTGGCGTGGCGGGTGGCGACGGAATCGAACCAGCCGCAGCGGCGGGCGCGGCCGGTGGTCGCGCCGAACTCCCGGCCCATGCCGTGGAGCAGGTCGGAGATTTGTGCGTTCTCGCTCGGCAAAGGCCCTTCGCCGACGCGCGTGGTGTAGGCCTTCATCACGCCGACGACCCGGTCCATGCGATGCGGCGGCACGCCCGATCCGGTGCAGGCGCCGCCCGCCGTGGTGTTCGACGAGGTGACAAAGGGATAGGTGCCGTGGTCAATGTCCAGAAATGTGCCCTGGGCGCCTTCGAATAAAATGTCCGCGCCACGCTGCATCTGCTGGTGGAGCAAAACCACCGTGTTTGTGACGAAGGGTTTCAAATACTTTCCCGCTTCCTGGTAATCGGCCAGCACCTTCTTGAAGGAAAGCGGTTTTGCGCCGAGCGCCTTGAGGACTTCGTTATTCTCGGCGATGCGCCGCGAAAGTTTCTCCTCAAGCCGCGCCGGATCCACCAGATCATTCATGCGCAGGCCGACGCGGGCGGCCTTGTCGCCGTAGGCCGGGCCGATGCCGCGCTTGGTGGTGCCGATCTTGTTTTTGCCTTTCAGCACCTCGCGCTGGGCGTCGAGCTCGCGATGATAGGGAAAGACGACGTGGGCGGTTTCGCTCAGGACGAAATTCTGCGGGCTGATTTTTACACCGATTTTCTTCAGCCCTTCCATTTCGCTCACGAGGCCGAGGGGATCCACCACCACGCCGTTTCCAATCACGCAGAGTTTTTTCGGGCGCAGAATGCCCGAGGGCACGAGGTGGAGCACGTATTTCTGCTTGCCCAGCCAGACGGTGTGGCCGGCGTTGTTGCCGCCGGCGTAGCGGACGACGATGTCCGCCGATTCAGTGAGCACGTCAATGATTTTGCCTTTGCCTTCATCGCCCCACTGGGCGCCGACTAAAATGGTGTTCGACATAAAATAATCCGCAAGGACGGCGGCCCGCCGTCGGGGACAACAAAAATCCCCGAATTTGCGTTCGGGGCAAAGCGCACGGTCTTTGCGTGCAGAAAGTAAAAATGCGCCCGCCCGCTGTCAATCTTGCGTTTTGTGATTCCACGCTTGAAACGCCCGCCGCGAACCGGGAAACTCGCCGCGTGTTGTTCCCGCCGGATTACCACATGCACACGCCGCTCTGCCGCCACGCGCGCGGCGAACCGGTGGATTACGCCCGCCAGGCGCTTGCGCTTGGCCTGACCGAGGTCGGCTTCTCCGACCACGCGCCGATGCGCCAGGACGATTTTGACGACTGGCGGATGCGGGCCGACCAACTCGACGAATACGTCGCAAAGGTCCGGCTCGCGCAGAAAACCTTCCCCCAGCTCTCCATCCGGCTCGCGCTGGAGGTCGATTTCCTGCCCGGCCAGGAGGATTGGATCCGTGAACTGGCCGCGCGGCAGCCGTGGGATTACCTGATCGGCTCCGTGCATTACGTTTCCGACTCCTGGGCGATTGACAATCCGCACAAACTTTCTGAATGGAAAAACCGCGACGCGTTCGAAGTCTGGTCCGTTTATTTCGAACGCCTGACGCTCGCGGCGGAGAGCGGCCTTTTCGAAATCATCGGGCACGCGGATTTGCCGAAAAAATTCGGGCATCGCCCGGCGCGGGATTGTTCGCCGCTCTACGAAAAATTTCTCGACGCCGCCAAGAAAACCAATTGTGCGATCGAACTGAACACCGCCGGGCTGCGCAAGGACTGCAAAGAGATTTATCCGAGCCGCGAAATTCTCCAGCTCGCGTTTCAAAAAGGCGTGCCGATCACCTTTGGCTCCGACGCCCACGCGCCGGAGGAGGTGGGAATGAATTTCCCCGACGCCATTCAACTGGCCCGCGCCACTGGTTTCGAGGATTGTTGCCACTTCGTCCAACGAAAGCAGACCGCGATGAAATTCTGATCTCGCGTCAGTCGTTCGGCAAGACCCAGCAGACTTTTTCGCACCTGAGCGTCGGTTTTCCTTACTTCTTTATTTTTCGTTTATTATTGAGTTAAGGCATTTCAGTGAAATGACTTGTGATTTTTCAGACGCTTGTTTGTCCGTATTATTTGGGAGACGGCTTCGTCGGAAACGCTAACAATCTCTGTAAGTAATCCTCGCCTCGCTGAAAAAACATTAGACACGCAAGTATTTACACCAAAGGATCTTGCCGTTGAAATGGACTGTGTTTTTGAGTTCGGCATGTGGCTTGCTTTGAATCGCAACCGAAGCGGGTGCGCTTGAAAACCGAGTTTTCAGCCCACGATTTATCAGAAGGCTTCTAGACGAACGAAGAGGACGCGCCCAAAGCGCGTTCTCTTTTTTTTCTGAACCGCTGGACACCCGCCGCCGGCTTTGAAACACTCCGCGCCCGTGAAACAAACTATCGTCACCCTGGACATGGAAGGCGTGCTGACGCCGGAAATCTGGATCGCCGTCGCCGAGAAAACGAAAATCCCGGAACTGCGCCGCACCACGCGCGACGAGCCGGATTACGACAAGCTCATGCGCTACCGGATCGCGATCCTGGACCAGCACGGCATCAAGCTCTCGGACATCCAGAACGTGATAGGCTCGCTGCGGCCGCTGCCCGGCGGCAAGGAATTTCTGGATGAACTCCGGTCGCTCGTCCCGGTGGTGATTTTGTCCGACACGTTCGAGCAATTCGCCGCGCCGCTCATCCGCCAGTTGGGCCTGCCCACGCTGCTCTGCCACCGCCTGATCGTCGAGAACGACCGCATCGTGAATTACCAGCTGCGCATCGCCGACCAGAAGAAAAAAGCCGTGGCCGCGTTCCGCTCGCTGAATTACCACGTCATTGCCGCCGGGGATTCCTACAACGACACCGCGATGCTGCTCGAAGCGAACGTGGGTTTTCTGATTCACGCGCCGGAAAAGGTGAAGCAGGAATTTCCGCAGTTCAAAGCCGTCGAATCACACGCGGAGTTGTTGAGGGAAATTAAAAAGGCGATGAACCGCTGAGGTCATCCGCCATTGCACATCATAGTCCAGGCTGCATTTTAGCGGCAACATCACGCTGGACAGATTTCTACGTTCGACCTAGTGTCAATTCCTGAAAAGAATTGGCGGAAAAATGAGCCGTCCATTAATGAGGCCCACTATGCGCACAAGTATTCCGGTATTTTACGTCGATCCGGTTCCGATCGTTTACGGCGAGCGCACACGAGATGACGAGGTCCGTACCGAGGCCATGTGGAGCATTCAAACGGTCGCTGACTGCCACAAGCTTATTGGCAGAAATCTGGGCATCAGGCTAACCAATGGTGATTACTTGAGGGGCTGGCTGCAGAATCCGCCTGACGCCTCTAATGATCTGATTCTACTGAGAGAAAGCAACAGGAGGGAGGAGGTTCGCGTCCCGCTCGAAACGATCCAGATGGTTGATATTATGGCGCGTAGTTTTCCTCCTATACAGAAAATTAAAACGGTCGGCGACTATCTGGAGTACCGTGGCAGGCGAGTGGTTATCGAGTTGACTACCGGTGAGCGTGTCAGGGGCTTGGTGCAGGATCTGTCTGATACTTGCCGCCACTTGGTACTCCGGAGGGAAAACCGACGAGGTGAGACAGTTCCGATCCTCTTGGCCACGATAGGCACTATCGAGGCGCTCGGGCAAGACCCTTTGCCTAGCGAAGGAAAACGCTTGAAGACAGGACAAAGACCAAGGAAACAGCCTCCGCTTTCCACGGGTGCACCTGTCACGAAATGTGTTCATGGGCGCGACCCGACGTTTTGTTGTGACTGCCGCTATACTGAGTAACCCTGTCGTGCTTCAATTATAAGAAGTTTCAACAAGTAATGGCTTGAGATAATGTCACGCTGGTGTGAGGGGTTGATATGGGGTGAAGCCACACTAAGATTTATGATGAGTCACTCCCAGGGCATGCCTAGAAAAAGATATGCGTAAACGCCGCTTCTCGATCCAACATATGATTTTTTCATCAGTCCTCCGCCTTGAACGCCCGCGAGATCAAATCGCGCACCGCCTTTTTCGGTTCTTTCCCTTCGTAAAGCAGCGCGTAAACCTCGTCCATGATCGGCGTCGGAACTTTTTTCTCGCTCGCCAGCCGGTGCGCCGAACGCGCGGTGGGATAGCCCTCGGCCAGTTTCGGATGCGACGCTTGGATCGCCGCCATCGTCTCGCCGCGTCCGAGTCGCTCCCCCAGATCGTGGTTGCGGCTCTGGCTCGAAAAACACGTCAGCATCAAATCGCCCAGCCCGCTCAGGCCGGCAAACGTCTCCGCCTGCGCTCCGCACGCCACGCCGAGCCGGCGCATCTCGGAAAGCGAACGTGTGACCAGACCCGCCTTGGTGTTGTCGCCGTAACCCAGGCCGTCGCTCACGCCCGCCGCAATGGCGATGACGTTTTTCAACGCGCCGCCGTATTCCACGCCGAGCACGTCGGAACTGCGATAAATGCGAAATTCCGGCCGATGGAAAAGTCCCTGCACGGTCTTGGCCGTGCCGACACTTTCGCTGGCGCACACCACGGTGGTCGGAACGCCCAGCGCCACTTCCCGGGCAAAGCTCGGCCCCGACAGCGCGGCGACACGATCCGGCGGCGCCTGCTCGCGCAAAATCCGGCTCATCGTCTCGCCCGTCTCGAACTCGATGCCCTTGGTCACGCTCACGAAAATCGCGGGATGCCCTTTCAGCCTGGCCGCGACTTCGCGGAAAAATTGCGAGGGGATCGCCAGCACCAGAACTTCGCGGCCGCCGATGGCCTTCGCGAAATCTGGCTCGGTCTTCCAGTCGGTCGGCAGCGTGACGCCGGGCAGCAGTTTTTCGCTGCGGCCCTGCTGCAAGTCGGTGAGCAGCGTGGTGTTGATGTCCCAAAGCGTCACGGCATTGCCGTTTTCGTGCAGGACCTTGGCGAGCGCGGCGCCCCAAGCGCCCGCGCCGAGAACGGTGATTTTCATTTCGTGGCCTCCGCGGTTTGCGTTTTTCCGCCAATCCGGTTTTCGGTGCCTGCGAGCAGGCGCTGGATGTTTTTCTTGTGTTTCAAAATGGCAAGCGCGCACAGCGCGATGGTCACCAGGCGCAGCAGCAGATGGTCGCGGGTGAACCAAACGGCCGGCGGCAGCACGAGGGCCGCCGCGATGGAGCCGATGGAAACGTAGCGCGTCAGCAACGTCAGGATGATCCAGGTGGCGATGGCGATCAACACCGCCACCGGCGCGAGCGCAAGATAAACGCCGGCGGTGGTGGCGATGCCTTTGCCGCCTTTGAATTTCAACCAGCAGGTGTAGTTATGGCCCAGCACGGCGCCGATGCCCGCAAGCACTTGGAATTTCAATTGGAATTCCAGCGGTTGATTTTGGAAAAAAACCACCAAGCCGGAATAATGCGGGGCGAGCGAGTTGAAAATCATCGGCGTGAAAAGTGCGCAGGCGGCGTAACCCTTCAAGGCGTCCATGAGCAGCACAAAAATGCCCGCGGGTTTGCCGAGCACGCGCATGGCGTTGGTCGCGCCGATGTTGCCGCTGCCCATGGTGCGGAGGTCAACGCCTTTCGCCTTTGCCACAAGGAAGCCGAACGGGATGGAGCCGAGCAGATACGCGGCCAAGGCCACCCAGATGTAACTTGAATACGGCACGGCGACACTTTATGAAGCCGCGTTGCAAAGTTCAAAGTCCAAAGTGACCGAGTGGCCGCTTGCGCCGAACGCTTCCCGGTGGGAGCGACTAGGTTGAAACCAACGGTTGCCCCAGGCGGTGCAACACCTTGTGCGTAACTATGCCTTTTCGGATGCAGGGTCGGCGGGACGAAAGGCTTTAGCTGCCCTGATTTGCGGCACGCCAACGTGAAAAATCAGCCACGCCAGGACGTAAGCGCAGCCGCAGATTGTCATGATTGTTCCATAGGTGTGGTAATCGGGATGATAGTCGGGCAGCACCGCCTTGCGCCGCCAGATTTCGTTGCTCGCAAACCAGAAGAACGCCGTCGAAACCACGCCCGCCAGCATCCCGCCAAACCCCACGACCGACGCCACCGCGCGTTTGGGAAAAATGTCCGCCACGACGGAGTACATGGTGGCCGACCAGCCCTGATGCGCCGCACCTGCCAGCGCGAACAACGCCGCTGCCAGCCACGGGCTGCCGACGTGTGGCGTCGCAATCACCGGCAGCGTGCAGAGCGCGCAAAGGAATGATGCGGTTTTGCGGGCGCGGTTCAGCGGCCAGCCGCGTTTCAAAAACCATGCGCTCAAACCGCCGCCCCCGACGCTGCCCAGCGCGGTTACGGTTGCGACGAATGCGAGCGGCAGCCCGAAGCCGCTCAAGTTCAGGTTGAACTGGTCGTGAAAAAATCCCGGCAACCAGAAGCCGTAAAACCACCAGACCGGGCCAACGAGGACGCACGTTCCGTAGTACGCCCACGCCTCGCGGTAGCCGAGCAGTTTGGTCCACGGGACTTTCTCCTCCGCCGATTCCGCCAGGCCGGTGCGGATCTGCGCGAGTTCGGCGGGGGAAACACGCCGGGATTTTTCCGGCGGCTGATACAGCCAAAGCCAGAACGCCAGCCAGACGAAACCCGCCACGCCAAGCGCGATGAACGATCCGCGCCAGCCAGCCGCGCGAAAGAGAAACGGTACGAGCAGTGGCGCAACGATCGCGCCGATATTCGAGCCGGCATTGAAAATGCCCGTGGCGACGGAGCGTTCCTTGGGCGGGAACCATTCGGTCACGGTTTTGATGGCGGTAGGAAAATTTCCCGATTCGCCGGCGCCCAGCGCGAACCGCGCCAGTCCCCAACCGCCGAGCGAACGCGCCAGCGCGTGCGACATCGCCGCCAGGCTCCAGAAAATCATCGCCACGGCGTAAGTGGTTCGGGTCCCGATGGCTTCAATGACCGGCCCGAACGCGACCTGTCCGAGGGCGTAGGAAGCCTGAAAACAAATCGCGATCAGGCCATAATCGCGATCGCTCCAGCCGACCATCTGCTTGAAATCTGTTTCGCCCCAGAGCAGTCCGAGAATCTGGCGGTCCATGTAATTGACCACGCACGCCGCGAACAGCAGGGCGCAGATGACCCAGCGGAATTTGCCGGGACGATTCATGGGCGCAGTTCGAGCGACGAATTTTTCACGCGGACCTGCATGAGCCGTGGGCCGGATTGGTTTTCCACCCGGACATTTTCAAACGAGATGTTTTCCGCGTCCGTCACGGAAACGCCTGTTTGCGCCGTGATGGAAACGTTTTTCACCGTGAGGTCGCGGAGCGGCATTTCCGGCAAGCCTTCCAGCCGCAGGGCGGTCTGCGCGCCGCGGCAGATCACGTTTTCAAAATGGAGGCCGCGGAACTGAGGCGTGCCCTCATTGACCGGCGGCGCTTTGGTTTCCACGGTCGTGCGGGATTCGTCTTCCGGTGATTTCCCGCCGTAGGTGAAATTGAAACTGATGGCTTCGTGGGAAATGTCGGTCATGCGGATGTTGGAGATGAAAATATTCTCCACCACGCCGCCGCGACCGCGCCGGCTCTTGAAGCGCAGGCCAATGTCCGTACCCATGAACGTGCAGTTGTCCACGCGGACATTGCGCACCCCGCCGGACATTTCGCTGCCGATGGTGAAACCGCCATGTGCGTGATAAACCGTGCAGCCCTCGACCAGCACATCCTCCGTCGGCACGCCGATCCGCCGGCCGGCCGCGTCCTTGCCGGATTTGAGGCAGATGCCGTCGTCGCCGGTGTCAAACGTGCAGCCGCGAATGACCGCCCGCCGGCAGGATTCGAGGTCAAGCGCGTCGCTGTTCTGGGCGGCGGGCGAGTTGTGGACGGTGACATTGAGAACGGAAACGTCTTCGCACAGCGCTGGATTCATTGTCCAGTTGGGGGGATTTTGGAACGTGACCCCTTCGATCAAAACTTTTTTGCAGCCAATGAGCCGCAGCATTTTCGGCCGCAGAAACTGGTGTGCCGACTCATAATCCGCCGCCTGGAGCGAACCGCTTTCGCGAAGGCGGGCCACCATTTGTTCCCCGTTCATCGCGGCGGCGCCGGGCCACCACGTCGCACTTTTTTCGTCGAGCACGCCGCCGGATTTGACGACGGCTTTCCAGTCGGAGTCGTTTAACTTTCCTTTTTTGACGGGCCGCCAGGCGTCTCCGCCGCCGTCAAGGATGCCTTCACCGGTGATGGCCACGTCCTCCAGGTTTTCGCCGGAGACCGGCGAAGTGGAATCCACCTCCCGCTCGCCTTTGAGGTCAATCACCGTGAGCGGATAAAGCTGGTAGTCGCCGGAGAATTTGATGAGCGCGCCGCGTTCGAGGTGGAGGTTGATGTGGCTGCGCAGTTTGATTGGTCCGGTCAGCCAAAGTCCCGGCGGGACCACCAGTTTCCCACCGCCCTTGTCGGCGAGAGCGGCGCAGGCCTTTTCGAACGCCGGGGTGTTTAACGACCCGCCGTCGCCGTGCGCTCCGAAATCGGCGAGGTTGACGACGAATTTTGGAATTACCGGCGTCGCAACCTCCGGAAGAACCGGGAGAGTTTCTGCGGCGGCCGAGAAGGCGTTTGCCGCCATCAGGAGGGGAACGGCCATCCACAGGGTGGTATTGGGCAAAATCATGTCTGAAAAAAGCTATCAGCCGAACCGTTCGATTTGTCCATGATTTTCGGCATAATGGGATGAAATAACTGCAAAAGCCCCGGCTGGTCGTGCTCTGCTAGATTGTTGCCGACCCGATTTTATTGGCACGCGATTTGCCGGATGGGGTTTGACTCGTGCGATGGCCGTGGTTAAATCCAATAAACCAGCCAGACGAAAGGTTAAATATGCCCATTGCACTTGACCCCAAAGCGACGGAAGATTTCAAAATCGCTGTCGAAAAAGAAGTATCCTCCGTCGCCTCTGATCGTCGAGAGATTCTTCGCAATATCGTTCGAGAGGCGTTTAAGCCTCTGAGTCCGACGGAAGAATCAGAACGCGCATCCCGAACCTTGTCCAAGTTTTCCGTCTTGCTGGTGGCGTTGAGCGAGCAAGCTGACCGTGTGCAGAGGTGGATGGTCATTTTAACTGTGGCCATCACCGTTATGACTTTCGTCCTTCTTGTCCTTACTGCGGCACGACCGTTTTGTATGGCTCGTATCCGTCCGTCGTCAGTTGAAATCTTCCGGGGACGCGCTTGGCCAGGTCTTGAATCAACGTGAGAGTCTGGCCAGAATCGCGCTTGCCGAGGTTATGCGAGATAATCAGCTTCGATTTCGTCTCAACGGCGTGGAACAGGTATTGGTCGCCACGGTCGTAATCGTTGCTCAGATTGTTCCGTTGTTTGCAGCCGCAAAAACACCAGATTTCATCAATTTCCACCGCTTCTGGCTGGACGTTTTTGATGCGCTCATCCAGCACCCGCTGGCAGTGTTCGCCAGCGGTTTGCAGCACGTTCAAAACGGTTTCCTGATGCAGTCCGGTCAGCCGTGAGATTGCCCGGATGCCGACTCCCTCAATGAGCAGATGCGCTACCTGCGCGGCCTTGTCCGCTTCGATCCTGACTCCACCCAAAGGCTGGGATTCACTGAAGGTCGTTCCGCACCGGACGCAGCGGAATCGCTGCACGAGACGGTTGCGATTTTGGAAACGACCGAACTTCTTGGTTTCACCATTGCAGCAGCGGCATGTCACTTGACCTTTCTCGGCCAAGACATAAAGTGACGGTGTATCTCAACGATACCATCTCTCAAGGTCATCGGCCTTTTGGGATGTGCTCCGTCGGTGTTATCAGCACCGGCGGGGCGTTGTTTTTATTGTTCTACTGTAAATTTACTACTTGGTTTCAGATACCATATTTGAGGCCAAATGTCGCATGAAACTTTTTACGGAATTGAAAATATCTTCCGCCGATTCGTTGGAATACTGCTTTACGATGTGCATTGTGGGATTTCGCCAAGCGTTTTTTACAGTGCTAATGTGTGCTGCGGTGTCGGTGAAGAACGCCCATTTTCGATTCCAACCGCGAGGCTTATTTTTACGGAGATCATCAAGACAATTTTTAATTTCTCTTAGATAGTGCCCCCAATCGTTTTGATAAAGAACACCGAGTTTTTTCGCTATAGCAATCAAACCCGCCTCCATTACGCGCATTAAGTGAAATACACACGCGGTGTTGCGCCCGGTGGCCAAGCATTTTCCAGCCTCTGAAATATCATCCGCCGCTGATGGGAATGCTCTAAAAACTTTTTCACCAAACAAAGGCTTTTTAGAATCATCATAAAACCGAATCCTTCCCTTTTCGAGATGCAGGAAAATTTCAGATTCCATCTCCAATTCAAAAATTCTAATCAGTGCATCGAGATCGTTCTTAGCGACACATGGGTTTTCAGGGCTAAGATTTTTTTGAGCTTCTTCCGCCCATTTGGAAGAAACAAGAAGGCCGATTTCCTTAAATTTTTTGGCGATTAACCCCATCGCAAGTTTAGTGTTGCGAAGTTGTTTGGATGATTGCTTATTGTCACGCCCGATGCTCTCAGTGAGATGAGACATCTCCACCAAGTATTTGGAAATGGCACAAAAGTTCGATGCGTAGAATTGGTTAATAGACCACAATGTTTTAAGGTTACATCTATCAAATGCAATGGTTTTGTTTGTTGTGTTCATGTGAAAATAGAGGTTGACCGGCCTGTGGAACGCATGTTCCATGCGGCAAATGAAGCTGTTTTTGAAACGAGGACTGGCGATTTCCGTTTGCGTTCTGCTCGGCGGCTGTGCCAGCCCTGTCGTTCCGATGGGCGCGAATACCTTCATGGTGGAGCACGGCGGCTGGCCGCACATGAATCAGTTCGCGCTCGAAGCCAAGTGTGTGCGGGATGCCAACCGGTATTGCGAGAGGCGAGGATTGGTGATGGTTCCGGTTTCCACCAGTGGTCAGGAGGGGCAGGCGTTCTCGCACAACGCCACCTGCAAATTCATTTTCAGGGCCGTCCCGATGAAGCAGCCGGACTCTGGGATCGAATCACGGAAGAATCCGTGAGTGGTTTGGAAACTTTCAAACAGTATGCCTCACTTTTCCAGATGAAGATAAAACGGACTTTGTTGGGGTTTGAGGGTGATGGCATTCACCAACTTCGCCGCGTGGACACCTTGGAATACCAAGGCAAGATGTGGCTCGTGACAGGCTGGCTCGACAACCCATCCAGAGGAACCTCGCGGCCAGAGCGAATAGTGTGCCTTGACTTATTGGAACATGAGGTTGGTGAAGGCCCTCGTGGAATTTCTTATGCCCTAACTCGACCAATGCCAAGGTGCGTTTGGGATGGCCAAACCCCACCATTATCAAAAGGAGTATTTCTGATTGTGGAGAACCCTCCCATAGAAATTCAAACCCACGAGAGGTTGTTTCGTGATGTTTAAGCGTTGACACGGCCAAACTGATAACCCACCCCTAGCCGGAATGTCAAGTAGCTTGTGAAATTTCACGAAGTTTTCACAAGCCGGCGGCAACAATCTAACGGAGCATGACCCCCCGGCTTCGCAAAAATGATGCTTTGGCCAGGCGCGGTCATCCTGCGCCGCCGGGCGCGGCCGGCGAGCCTTGCCAACTGGAGTGGGCGGGCAGGCGTTCGCCCTTGGCGACCAGTGTCAACGGACCAAGCCGCGCGCCGGCGCCGACTTGCGTGTCGTAAAGGATGGTGCTCCGCACGCCGACGGTGACGCCCGCGCCGATTTCGACGGTGCCGATTTTCATCACGCGATCCTCGAACAAGTGCGTTTGCGGCCCGCACCACGCGTTCAGTTCCGCCTCGTCACCAATATGCACGCAATCAAATTCCGTCAGATCGGTCGTATTCAGATAAACGCCTTTGCCGATGCGCGCGCCGAGCAGGCGCAAGGCCCACGGCAACATCGGCGTGCCGCGCAGGATGTCCAAAAAGTTCGGCACCGCGAGCGACTCGTACAAATTTGTCACCGCCTCACTGATCCAGACGAAGGGCGTCCACATCGGCACGGCCCGCGGACGGTAGCGGCCGACGAGAATCCATTTCAGCGCCACCACCAGGAAGAACGACGCCAGCCCAAAGAGACAGCCGGCGAGCGCAAGCGCGCCCGCCACGGTCAGGCCCCAGCCATTGTCCGCCGCCAGCGGCAAGATCAGAATCACGATCAGGTAACCGGTGGCGATGACCGCCGCGAGCGGCAGCACGATGCGCAGCGCTTCGATAATTCCGCGCCCAACCCGCCGCCGCGCCGACGGGCGGAACGTGAGCGATTCGGGGAAACCTTTCAACCGTTCGCGCGCCGGCAGCAAGAGCGGCGGAGATCCCAGCCAAGTCTGGCCGGGCTGGAGTTGATCGTTTTTCGGCACGCGCGTTTGCACACCGATCAACACGTCGTCGGGCACCACGGCCCCGTCGGAAACGTAAGCGCCGTTGCCGACGAACGAGCGGTGGCCGATGCGCGTCGGTTTTAAAATCATCCAGCCGCCGCGCAACTCCTCGTCGCCCAGCATCGCGCCGTCGGCGACAAAACTGTCTTCGCCAACGTTCAGCAATTCGGGCACCATGCCTTCTGCGGTGGAAACTTCCGCGTGCCGGCCCACCGTGGCGCCCAACAGCCGCAGCCAGATGGGGGCAAACACCGACGCGTAAAGCCCGTGCAGGCTGCGCAGGCTGGTGTCCAAAACCAACGTCACAAATTTTTTCCGCCAGAATGCCGGGCTGTGAATCGAGAAAATCCCGGCCTGCTGTCGCGGCAGCAGGCGGCACAGACCGGCGGTCAACAGCATCGTCAGGCCGACGAACAGCGCGCTGGCCGGAATCGCCAGAAGAAAAAGCAGGCCGAACGCCGGCAGCGGCGCGACTTCCGACTCGAAAACATCCAGCCAATGCGCGTCGAGCCAGTCAATCAGCATGAACGCCGGAAAGGTCGGTAGGAAGAAAATCATCGAAACCACGATGGCCGTGGCCGCGAACACCGCCGCTTCCAGCCACCTTTGCGCGGCGGAAATTTGCGGGCGCGGCGGCAGCGGTTCGCTGTTTTGTGCCGACTTCCGCGCAGGCGCTCCCTCCCAGATTTCGCCGGCGGGAATTTCCCGGCCCGCCGCCAGCGCCGACAATCCGCCGAGCCGCGATTGCTCGCCCAGCCGGGTGTCATTTTCCAACACCGCATACGAATCCAGCACCGACCCGCGTTCCAAACGCACCGGGCCGAGAATCAGCCAGCCGCCTTCGACGCGTGCGTTTTCGATGTTCACAAACGCGCCGATGCTCACACCGTCCGCAATGGTCAGCAGTTCCGGCGCGCCCAGTGTGATTGTGTCAATTATCACCTCGCGTCCGATTCGCGCGCCGAGCAGGCGCAAATAAAGCGTCATCCACGGCGTGCCGGCGAGCAAGAAAACATCCGGCAGTTCGCAAAACTTTCCGCCCAGCCACCAGCGGTAATACGTCGCACCCCAGAGTGGAAACCGGCCGGCCGGCAGCCGCCCTGCCAGCAGCCGTTTGCCCGCGATGGCGATGGCGAAATTGGCCAGTTGCGCGAGCAAAAATATGCCCAACGCGTACAGCACCGCCAGTGGAATGCTGTCGCCGGGATCGCCGGTGAAATAATGATAAACGAAAAACGGCGCGAGCCAGTCGGCCATGTGCAGCAAAATAAAGAACGGAATGACCGCGGCCTGCGCAATCCCGCAGAAGAAACGGCGGCGCAGCGGAGTCGCAGCGCGTTCCGGCGTGGCGGCCGGCTGCGACTGCTCGCGCGTTCTTTTCATGGCCCCGGCAATTTCGGCCAGCCGGCGTTCGCGGTAAATTTCCTGGACGCCCAGCGCGGCGTAACGGGCATCGTTACGTAAAATTGAAACTAGCCGCGCGGCCAGCAGCGAGTGCCCGCCGAGATCGTCAAAGAAATCTGCGACGGGATGAAACGCGCCGCCGGGAAATAGTTTTTCCAGCGCGGCGAACAGCGCGGCCTCTTCTTCGTTGCGCGGCTCTGACCTGGCGTCTCCCTTGGTTTCTGCCAGCGGAAGGGTCTGCAAAGCTTGGCGGTCAATTTTTCCCGAAACGAGTCGTGGCAAGCCGTTCAGAAACTCAAAACGCGACGGAACCAGGTAACTGGGCAGGCACACGGCCAGTGCGCTGCGCAAGTGCGCCGGTTCCAATTTCCGGCCTTCCGTCGTCACGACGAAGCCCACGATCTGCTCCAGTTCCCCCACCGGTCGCACGACCGCCGCGGCGGCGGCCACGCCCAGTTGCGCGGTGAGCGCGGCGGTGATTTCATCCAGTTCCACGCGATAGCCGCGGATTTTAACCTGGTTGTCGGCCCGGCCCAAACAGCGCACCAGTCCTCGTGGTTCGATCTTCGCCAGATCGCCGGTTAGATACATTATGGCCTCGTCGGCATTTTCCGCGGCCGGATTTGGAACAAATTTTTCCGCGGTCAAATCCGGTCGGCCGAGATAGCCGTCGGCCAGGCCCGGTCCAAAAATGCCCAACTCGCCGGTTTCTCCAGCGGGGAGGGGACGGCGCCGTTCGTCCACCACCAACATTCCGTAATTCGGCAACGGACTTCCGATGGTGACGGGTTCGTCTGGTTTGAGTTCCGCCAGGCTGGCAGAAACGGTGGTTTCCGTCGGGCCATAGGTGTTAAAAACTTTTCGTCCCGGTTTCACGATTCGTTGGGCGAGCGCATCCGGGCAGGCTTCGCCGCCGAGGTTGAGGAGCCTTACAGTCGGCGGAAGCTCGGTCACCAAACTCATGAGCGTCGGCACGGCGTGCAGCACGGTGATGCGTTCGCATTTCAAGGACTGCGTGAACAAATCTGGATCATTCACCACCGGCGCTGGTGCGATCCACAACCTTGCGCCGACGAGATACGAAATCCAGATTTCCTCGAACGACATGTCGAACGCCACGGAAAAGCCCTGATACACGCGGTCATCCTCGCGCACGCCCAGCAGTTCATTTTCCGCGCGGAGAAAATGACAGATGCTCCGCTGGCTGATGACGATGCCTTTGGGCTGGCCGGTCGAGCCGGAGGTGTAAATGACGTACGCCGGATCGGACGGTTTTGCGGCGGCGAGCGGTGCGGGATTTTTTTCTGCGATCAAATCTTCGACCGCCCAAACGGCCACCGGCATTGCTTTCAGGCGCGGCAGCCATTCCCGGCAGGTGACGAGGCCGCACGCGTGAGCGGATTGCAAACAGGTTTTGATTCGCTCCAGCGGCGTTTCCGCGTCGAACGGCAGCCAGGCTGCGCCGCTCTTGGTGATCCCGGCCTGCGCGATCAGTAAGTCGGCTGATCGCGGAAGAAACAAGCCCACGACCAGCCCCGGCGCTGCGCCGAGTCGCGACAAACCGCCACCGATTTGATTGCTCGCTGCCTCCAGTTCGCGGTAGGTGACGGTGCGATTTCCCGAGGTTAGCGCCGGATGGTTTTCGCGCCGCCGTGCCGTGGTGGAAAGAACGTCCGCGAGGGTTTCGGAGCGAAGCAAATCGGGCCGCCGCGGGCCGCGCAAGATGGCCGCCCCGGCGCTTGCGCCGGTCCGCTGATTTTCGGAGGGCATCAAACGATGTTTGGTTGTGGGAGCATTGTCTAACAACCCGCTGCGGGCGGTTCAACGCTTCACGCCGGTCTTGCTGCCTTGGACGCGACTTCGCCGGCCGAGGTTACTCGGGGAATGGTCCACGGCCAGCGAGGGCGATTCCGGGCGGCCTTGAGCTTGTTCAATCCACCAAATCACGCTCGATTTGCTCCAGGGTTTTGCCCTTGGTTTCCGGCAGTTTGAAAAAGATAAACACCAGGCCCAGCACGCAAATCACTCCGTAGAGCCAGAACGTGCCCGCCGCGCCGAGGGTTTTGTTGAGCAGGGGAAAAGAATAGGTCAGCAGGAAACACGCGATCCACAGCGCGCACACCGCCACGGACATCGCCGCGCCGCGGATGCGGTTGGGAAAGATTTCCGAGATCACCACCCAGGTCACCGGCGCGAGCGACATCGAGTAACACGCGATGGCCGCCAGCACCAGCAGCAGCATGGGCAGGCCTGTGACGTGCGCATGGTAACAAAGCCCGAGCGCCACGTAAATGACCGCCAGGCCGGCGGCGCCAAAAAGCAGGAGCGGGCGCCGGCCGCGCCGGTCCACCGTGCCCAGCGCGACGAACGTGAATGCCAGATTCACCGAGCCGGTCCAGGCAATGTTGCTCAACACGCTGGAAATGTCATAACCCGCCGCCTTGAAGATTTCCTCGGCGTAATTGAAAATCACGTTGATGCCGCACCATTGCTGGAAGACCGCGAGCGTCACGCCCAGCACGAGCACTTTGGCCATTTTCGGGTCGAGCAGATCGGCGAAGCGGACCTGGTGAATTTCCTCCGCGGCCAGGGTCGAATTGATTTCGGCCATCGCCGCCCCGCTGTAATCCGCCCCGCCGATCTTGGCCAGAATTTTTTTGGCCAGCTCCGGCCGGCCGTTTTTCGCCAGCCAGCGCGGGCTTTCGGGCACCGCGAACATGCCGAGGAAAAACAGCAGCGCCGGCGCGGCGGTCAGCCCGAACATCCACCGCCAGCCCTGCTGTCCGAACCACGAGGCGCGGATGAACTCGTCTTTCGCGGCCGTCGTCGCCGCGTCGCCCAGCGCCTGCTGCATTTGCGCGCCCAAATCACGCGCCAGCCACCAGTTGATGACTTGCGCGAGCAGCACGCCGACGACGATGGTGAGCTGGTTGATGGAGACAAGTTTGCCGCGCATCGGCGCCGGCGCGACTTCGGCGATGTACATCGGCGACAGATTGGACGCCAGCCCAATGCCCACGCCGCCGAGCATCCGCCAGAAAATGAAGACGGAAAAACTTCCCGCCAGCGCGTTGCCGAGCGAGGTGACCGCAAACAAAAACGCCGACAACACCAGCAGCCGTTTGCGGCCGAACTTGTCGCTCAAGGCGCCCGCCAGCAGCGCGCCGACCAGGCAGCCGATGAGCGCGCAACTGTTCGCCCAGCCGATCTGGGCCTCGCTGGTCAGTTGAAAGTAGCGCTGGAAAAACGGTTTCGCGCCGCCGATCACCACCCAGTCCCAGCCGAACAGCAGCCCGCCGAGCGCGGCGACGGCGGAGATGAGCCAGATGTAGCCGAGGTTCAATTCGGCTTTTAAGTCTGAGGATTTGGTTGTCGGGGGGGTAATCATGTTAGCGTGGTTTCAGTTTATTTCTTTTTTCAAGTCCGAGGCGAGCGCGTGGTTTGGGTCCCGCTGCAGTACCGTTTGGAGCAGCGCCTTGCCTTTGGCGGTTTCACCCAGGCCAAGCCGCGCCTGAGCCTGCAAAAACAATGCCGTGGTTTCCTGCCGGAACTGCAGATCATCGTCGAACAGCAGCATCGTTGGCAGCGAGGTGGCAAAGTAATCAATTTTTGCCGGCGCACGTTCCAGCTTTTGTGCGTGGGCCAGCAAATCGCGAAACAGTTGCTGGGCCTTGGCGGCCTCCCCGAGCCTTTGCCACGACCGAGCGGAATAAAAAGTCATTTCCGAAAAAGCGCGGACACTCATCTCCTGGAAATCGCCTTTGAAATTGGCCGCCGTGCGCCAGTGCTGCCTGGCCTCCGCCTTCTCGCCGAGCAGATCCAGCGCGCAACCCAGCCAGTAGTGGAGGTCGCTTTGGTTGGCAAGCAAATGCCTGGCTTCGCCAAGATTTGTTGGCGTGGTGAGCGCTTTTTCAAAATGGCGGGCGGCGCAAGGATAATCCTGGTGCGTCAGGGCCGCGCGGCCCAGCGCCAGCTGCGTGCGGACGTGCTGGCCGAGCGGTCCGCCCTCGCCGCCTTCCCACGGCTGGAACTTGCGCCGGGCCAGCAGTTGCATCGCCTCGACATGGCGTCCGGCCTGGTTTAGGAGCGCGCAGAATTCCACGCTCAAATCGTCCCGTTGCGCGACGAGTTGCGGATGTTTCTCCAATTCGCGCAAGCGCCTGGCCGGCGCTTCGCCCAGACGTTTCCAAAGCTGGTCGCGCTCGAACAACAGCCGCGCGTCCAGGGGATTCACGCGGAACGCGCGGTTGTAGGCCGCCGCGGCCCGGGCCGGACGTTTCGTGATGTTGAAGTGGCCGATGCCAAGATTGCGCCAGACAATGGAAAAATGCGGATTAAGTTTTGCGGATTGTTCCCAAAGCCGGATCGCTTCTTCGTGGCGACGCCGGTCGTAAAGCAGGTTGCCCAGATAATACGGCGCCCGGGCGTCGCGGGGATTCATGCGCATCGCACTTTCGAGAATGGCAATTTCCTCCAGCCGCGCCGGGAAACAATAATCCGGCGGCAGCGCGGCGGCGTCTTGAAAATGTTTCAGCGCGGACTGTTTGTCTTCGAGCTTTTCCCACAGCCAGCCGAGTGTGTACTGCCTCAGCGGCAAAACGCCCCAGCTTTGGTCCGGCAAGTCCGATCGATCCGCGGAGGCCGGCTTGAGCAACGCCACCGCCGCGGCGTAAAATCCGGCGCCGGCGAAGTCATGGGCAATATCCAGCGCCGTCTGCAAATCACCGGAAAATTTCCGGTCGCCGTCCGCAAGGACACGCGCCCACCCGTCGAGCGGATCCAGCGCGAGCGTTTCGTTCAGGAATCCAGCAGCTTCGGCGTCCCGATTCAGTCGGCGCAGAACCAGAGTTTTCAAATTGCGGGCACGGAGGTTGTCGGTGTTCAGTCGCAGGGACCGGTTGAGATGATCCAGCGCGGTGGGCCAGTTGGATTTTTTGCAGTCCAGCTCGGCCAGCGCATGGTAGCCGGCCGCCTGCCAGGCCTGGTTCCAGACCGATTTATAAAACGCGGCGTAAGCCTCGTCGTCGCGGTCGCAATGGCGCAGACACAAGCCCAAATTATAAAACGCCTCGCCGTCGGCAGGATTGGCGTTGCGGTGCGTTAGGCGAGCGATCGCGTGGCGGAAGTGTTTTTCCGCATGGGCAAATTCACCGCGCTTCAGATGCCACCGGCCCAGGGCGTTGTTGCACCGTGCGTCGCCGGGATCGCGGCGCAGCGCCTCGCGCCAGTAAAGCGTGGGACAACGCGTGGCGTGGCGGTATTGATCAAGGTGCAGGCCGGTCAGGAACAGTTCGTCGGCGCTGGAAATTTCTTCCGGCATTGGTGGCGCACTGGCGGGCGGTGGGACTTTTCCGGCGATTCGCGGCTTCGGCTGGTAGGAAATGATTTCGTTCCCAAGTTGGTCCATTACTCGCAAGATCGTTTGGCCGACTTTCCAAGGCTGGCGCGCTTGGGCACTGTTCAAAACGAGCGGATTTGCGGGGGAAAGATCGGCGTTCCAGTGGGCCGCGCCAGAACCATCGGCACGTTCGAGCCGGATGGTTGCCTTCGAAAAATCCTGCGTCACTGAAACGCCAAGCTGGAAATCGTTCTTTTGGAGGACGAGACGCACCGCCGCCTTGAGGTTTGCGTGGTGCGCCGGGCCGATCTTTTGAAGGGGATACCAGAACTGGCTCCAGGATTTCGTCTCGCCGGGCTGGAGAAAACTGAAGTCGGGCTGGTTGTCGGTGTAAACGCCGGCCATGATTTCGATGTAAGGACCGAATTCTCCGCCAGCATCTTTGTCCGTCAAATTGCGGTCCCAGGCGTAGCCGAAATCATGGTTGCCCCACGTCCACTGTTTTTTGCCGGGTGAAATGTGATGATTGGCAATATGCACCAGGCCCGCCTGCGCCGTGAAATCATAGCCGCCAAAAAAATCCTCCTTGCTGCCCATGCCCATGTAGGAGGTCGGCACGGGAATGTTGGCATAGAAACTCAAATCGTTCGGCGCATAATCTGGCAGCTTTGAATTTTTTGTTTTTTGTTCTGATCCGGCGCAATGGGGCGGCACGAATTGATTTGGAATTTCATTTGGCGGAATGCCATGGTGCCCGCGTTCGCCGTAGTTCACGCCGTAATAAAGACCCTTTGCCAGCGGATACCCACTCATCGAACGGCGCGCGTGGTCGGCAACGTAATAAACATCCGGTGGAAAGAAGCTTTGGTACCCCTCATGCACGCGGGTGGCGACGTTGGCCCACCAGAGAAATGTCTGCGTGAACGGCGTGCGGTTGTAGGCGCGCACTTTCAGCTCAACGATCGCCTTGCCCGGATGCAAACAGACGCCGTGCATTCCCTTCATGCGGCACATCGGGTCGTGGTCGCTGCACCAAATGGTTTTTGAGCCATCCGTGTGCTCCTCGGTTTTGAAAGCCACCGGCAGAAACGTCGCGGGCCGATGATGCTGCGGCCAGTTGAACTCGATGCCCCCGGAAATCCAAGGCCCGGCGAGGCCGACCAGCGCGGGCTTGATCACGGGCTGGTTGTAAATCAGGTCGTAGCCGCTGGTCTTGTCCAGAATGGCGTGGATGCGGCCACCGATTTCCGGCAGCACCAGCACGCGCAGAAATTCATTCTCGATCCACACCGCCTGCCATTTCCGGTCCACCGGTTTTTCCGCGATGCGATCCGTGAAGGGCAGGGGATAAACCTTGCCGCTGCTGCCCTGATACACCCGCTTTTCCAGAAACATCGGATTCTTGTCAGGCGCGGCGGGCAGATAGGTCGGCAGCGGGATTTCTCCGGTCCAAACTTTAACGAAAGCCTTTTTCTTTCGTGGGCGTGTCAAGCAGGGCTCGCGCTTAGCCTGAAAACTGATATTGGAACGCATGCAGCCAGCATCCTAAACCAGCACCGCCAGCGTCAATTGTCCATTTTGAGGTCAAGTCCTGATGTGGGAAAGCAGGAAGCCTTTTCGAACACTTCCCGAAACTCGCCGAGGCCCGGGATCAAAATATTGCGGCGTTAGGCGCTGGCGCTGAATTGCCGGGTGACCTGGTTCAGGCGTTTGTTGTCGGCGCGAATCCGCGCCGAGAGCGTGCGCGCTGTGGCCTGCAAGAACGGTGTCGCCAGCGCGGGGGCTTCCTTGGCCAGGCGGTCAAATCCCGACGCCGACATTTTTAACACCACGCTGTCCACGTTTGCCACCACGTCCGCCGAACGCGGTCCCTGGTCGAAGAGTGACATGTCGCCGAAGAATTCACCGGTGCCGAAGGTGGCCAAAATCATTTCCTGATCGCCGACCCGCACGCGCGCCCGCAGCTCGCCTTCCAGCACGAGGAACATTCCGTCCCCGGGATCGCCCTGGTGCACGACGACAGTCCATTGCTTCACGCGTTGAAGTTCGAGAAAATCCATCAGGTGCGCGAGTTGGGCATCCTTCAAGTCCGCGAGAATTTTGATCCGTCGCAGCGAACCGGGGTTGAGGGTGTCGCCTGGTGCGGCGCTGGCCGCCGCCCGGTTTTTGCGGTTGAAGCACACCTTCAGCTCCGGCAAATCCGCCGCCCGGCGCCAGCAACCGTCGCGGCGCGCGAACACCCAGCTTTCCGGCACGACGCGCTCGTCGCGAATCCAGTCCACCAGCACAGGCAACTCGACGGGTCCGTACGGGGAATCATCTACCCCCCAGATGAAAAAAACATTGGCTGCAGTTTCCGCTTGCATGGCTAATGATTAGCACAAATCCGGCTTGACGCTAAGGAAAAAGTGTTTTCCCGCCTCCGCAATTATCAGGAGGAGCCACCGGCTTTTGGTCGGAGATTTTCAGTCCGTGTTGGGATAGGAGCCAAGCACTTTGACAAAGTTGCAATGCTCACCCAGCAACTCCACGGCCCGCGCCACTTTGCGGTCCTCGACGTGGCCGTCGCAGTCAATGAAGAAAAAGTATTCCCACGCTTTGCGCTTGCTCGGGCGCGACTCGATCTTGGTCATGTTGATTTTATAGCGGCGGAAGGCGGCCAGCGCCTGGTGAAGCGCACCAACCTTGTCGCTGACGCTGATCATCAGGCTGGTGCGGTCGTTGCCGCTGGGCGGGCTGCACTGGCGACCCAGCACCAGGAACCGCGTGGCGTTGGCGGCGTTGTCCTGGATGTCCCGCTCCAGCACGTCCAGGCCATATTTCTCGGCGGCCAGCAGGCCGGCGATGGCCGCGGCGCCTTTTTCGCCCGCGGCGAGTTCGGCGGAGCGGGCGTTGGAGGAGGTTTCAATCAGTTCGGCTTTGGGCAAATGGAGTTGCAGCCAGCCGCGGCACTGCGCCAGTGACTGCGGATGGACGTAAAGTTTTTTGATCTGGCGGCGCGGGGAGTTGCTGATCAGGCACTGTTGGACCCGCAGCACGATCTGCGAAACGATTTTCAAATCGCTGTCCACGAACATGTCGAGCGTGTGGGTGACGACGCCTTCGGTGGAATTCTCCACCGGCACCACGCCGTAATCGGCGCGGTGTTTGCTCACCTCGGTGAAGACGTCGGCGATAGTCGGGTGCGCGGCGTAATGCAGGCTGGCGCCGAATCGCCGGAGCGCGGCCTGGTGCGTGAACGTCGCTTCCGGTCCGAGGTACGCGATGGTCATGGTCTTTTCCAGCGCCAGCGCGCTGGACATGATTTCGCGGTAGATGGCGCGGACGTGTTCGCTGGTCATCGGCCCCTGGTTGAGTCGGCAGGCACGCTCGAAGACGGCGCGTTCGCGGTGCGGCGTGTAGATCGCCTGGCCGGCCTTGAGCTTGATGTCGCCGATGGCCAGGACGTGGCGCATCCGCTCGTTGAGCAGCCGGACGATTTGCGCGTCCAGTTTGTCAATCGCCTGGCGCAGTTCGGAAAGGTTCATCGTGCCGACAGCATGAGTAATTCATTGGTAAGAATCAAACTCGTTTCCGCAATTCGGATGACTCATCAGAAAAGTTCTTCACCATGAATAGCCCACTGCCTGGGGCCGGGCGAGGACTGGCTTTGCAGCGACGATCAGTGGGGTTTCAGCGCAGGTGCCAAATCATACGGAACTTCCCCGCCGGAAATTTTTGTCCGGCTTAAATTGACTTGAATTCAATGCCAAAAATTCGGGCGAACCTCCCCCATTAGCATCCGGGTCAGTTCCATAAATCCCTCAATATCCCCATCGTGCGCTTCAAAAACCGCGGCGCTTTATCGGGTTTTGATTGGGCTTGGATCTTGGAACGCTTTGCCCGGCGGCGGGGGTATAACTTTGGATCCGCGTCACCAGCGGGGCAAAGAATCCTCGCGGCCACCTTCTTCAAATCATAAGATTTTAGGAGGTAATCCGACGCCCCCTCACACAAGGCCCGTTCTCGTCCTTGGGAATCAAAGCAGGTGGTATACATCAGGACCCGGGTGGAGGGCGCGAGCGATTTGATCGGTCGTACGGCATCCAAACCGTTGCGTTCTCCCATCTGCACATCCAGCAGGATGACATCCGGTCCGGGTTTGCTGGCCAGCGCGCTCAACAACGAATCCGGACACGAAAAGTGCCGCGCGCATTCGATGCCTGCCTCCTGTCCGAGCAACTCGCCCACCAGCGTTCGCAACTGGTCATTGTCATCCACCAGCCAGACTTTGACCTTCGACTTTTCCTGCCCGCTGGTCGGCGGGTTGGCAAGTTCAAGTTCGTTCGTGACGGCCGGGCTGGTTTGTTCGGGTGTTGAGATCATATCCAATCTTGATTTGAATCTAGCTGTTACCATGCCAAGAAGGGATCAACCGTGACGCGCACTGCCGATTCAAAGAAATTCCTTAGGCTCCTTAAGCAATTCCTCGCTTTCGCATCTGAAAACGAGAAGTTCGGTCATCCGAACCGGTGGTGAATTTTTTTCAAGCCGTCAGGAAACAGCCAGGGGTAATCATCCGAATTCGCATTGAGTAGGCCGGCCCGGGGGCCGCGCGGTTGCCATGCCGATTTGCCAGCGGGCACTAGATTTCGGCCCGTAGGAACATATCTTTACGGCCAGTTTGACGACCGCCGGGGCAAGGCAAATGTGCCCTGGCAATTGAATCCTGTGGCCCCGAGGGCAGCAGGCAGCGGCCTGCCGCCCATGCGTGATCAGGGGACCGTGCCGCGGAAGAACCGCGACGGCCCGCCGGTGTTCGTCCAGGGGATGTTTTGCGAGGTGTTGGTCAGCGTGAATTGGGTCAGCGGAGTCCACAGCGCCCCGACGCCCAATTGCGGCGTTGTTTCCAGGCCATACAGCACGCCGGGCCAGCCGCTCAACTGCAAGTTATACAGCGAGCCGCTGAGGGGCCGGATTGAAAGTGTCGGCGGCTCGGCCTTGAACTCCAGTGCGCGGTAGAAAGTTTGTGGCGCCGAAATATTCGCAGGCGTGATCCACACCGAACGGTTCGTTTGCGGCAATCGGGCGAATTCGCTCCACACGCCGCCGAGCAGGTTGCTGTTGGCCAGCAGCGAATAGATGGCGCCGGGCCGGCCGTAAAGTGTGATTTGTGGCGGCGGCACGTTCTTGATGTCGAGAATCGGTTCCCGGCCAATCACGATGACCCGGCCGCTCGTTGCCGTGCCGTTGGTGATCAAGTTGCCGGCGAGATCCTGAGCGAGAAGCGAGGTGGCCCCCAGCGGCACTATGGCCGAGTGATAATTGGACCGGGTCAGGAAATCCAACGTCGCCACGGGCCGCACGCTGGCGGTTTGCAGGGCGGGGTTCAAATTGAAGTTCAAGACATAAGTGTCGGCGCCCAGCGGCGAGAGATTCACCCCGCTGACCTCACCGCTCAGGAGGCGCAAGCCCAGGTTGGTGAGCCATTGGCCGGGCGCGGTGAGCTGCAGGTTGATGTTCGTCAATTGCAGGCTGGCGCTCAAAACCAGCGGCACGCTGCTGCTTTCCCCCGCCAGCAGGTTGGTGGAACCAACGGACAGGGTGAAGTCACTCAACGTGTCGCGGACGATCACCGTGAACGTCTGCGTGGCGCTTAGTGGCGGGATGCCGTTGTCAGTGACCACCACGGTGAACAAATTGGTGCTCGGCCCTTGCGTGTTGGAGGGACGCCACGTGAAGAGTCCCGTGGCTGCGTTGATTCCGGCACCCGCCGGCACAGCACCGCTTAGGCTGAAGGTCAAAATATTGGTTGGGATGTCGTAATCCACGGCAACATTCGTCACTGAAAGTTTGAACCCTTCGTTGATCGTGTAATTCGGAATCGGCGAAAGAATCGGTGCGGAATTCACCTCGTTGACCACCACGGTCACGGCACCGGTCGCGCTCAAGGGCGGGAAACCGTTGTCGGTGACGATTACCGAAATCGTGTTGGTGCCCGGACCATCCAGTTCGGTGGTCGGCCAAGTCACCCGGCCGGTCGCGGGGTTGACGGTCACGCCGGCGGGCGTGCCGGCGCCGAGGGCGAATGAGAACACTTCCGGCGGCAGATCAGTATCGCTCACCGTGGGGGTGATCGAGAGAGTGGTGCCTTCATCGATGACGACGAGATTCGTGGCAAACGCAATCGTTGGCGGGGTGTTGGACAAGGTGACGGTTGTCATTGAGTCGGGCGTGGCCGGCGGCGCTTCGACGTTGCCCGCCGTGTCGGTGGCGACGCTGTAAAAAGCGTAGGTGTGGCCGGGCAAACCGTTGTAAAGCCCGCCGGTGCTGGTGGTACGCGCCTGCCAGACGGTGAACGGCGCGCTGTTGTCCGAAACAAAAATGTCGTAGTAAGCCAGACTGGCTTGGCCAACGAAATTCGCGCCGCTCCAGACCACGCCGAAAGTCGCCGGGCTGTGTGCGGGCAGCGCGAACACGGCGCTCACCGGCGGATTGGTCTGCGGCACGGTGGACGGCGCGGCATAGACGAGCGTGTAAGTGTCCGGACCGGCGTTTGTGTGGTAGTCGAACAGGTGCAGAATGTTTTCGTGAATCGGCGGCTGGCCCAGGCCGATGAAGGTGCGGTCGGTCGTCCAGAAATTTTCCGCCAGGAAATTGGTGCCGTTGGCGCGCGTCACGCCGATGAGCTGAAATTGTCCGTTCGCCGGATCGGGCACCTGGACATAGCTGAAGCCGGCGGGGAAGTTCGCCGTGAGTTGCACCTGCAGATGGCCGCTGCTGGCGGGCGCGTCGGGAGTCGCGCTCTGAACGACGTTCACCGGTTGGACGCTGCCGTCACTCTGGTAGAGCGTGTCCGGCAAATTGTTGAAATCCGGTATGTCGTTCACCAGAAAATCCGGCAGGCCGTCGTCCCAAGCGCGATCAGCATGGACGAGGTGGTTCATCTCGTGAATTTCCACGCCCTGAATCAATGAGAGGCGCGGATTGCCGAGCGGATCCACGTGTTGGAAGGTCGCGCTGTAATTGATGAACAGTCCCTGCAAGGTCGAGGTGAGCAGCCAGCGGCCCACCGAGGTCGAGCCGGGTGCGAGGTCGCCGAAATCCACCGTGAGCGTCGGCGCCACCGGCTGGCTGCCGACCTGCGCGCCGATGATCTTGAAATCAATCAGCAGGCCTTTTTGGTTGTCCACGATCTTCGGCTGCGCGGAGGTGATTTTGAAATCATGCGCGACCCCGTAGCCCTGATTTTGCACCAGCACTCCGAGCGAGTAAGGAATGGAAGGCTCGATCGCAGGCGTGTAGGGATCATCCGCGAACACATCGCGCTGGTGGAAATACTTCACATGGAGTTGCGGACTGGGTTGAACCGTGATCGGCGCTGGAGCCAGCGGAATGGTCACGACCACTCCGTTGAGGGTGTAACTCAAAGTCCCGCTGACGAGATAGTTCGTCGGCGCTTGCGGCGCGGCGTCGAGCGTCGGAATCAAAGTCCACTGCGCGCTGCCCGTGCTGTTGGGTTGCAGCGCGCCGCCGCCGTTCACTCCGCTTAAACTGCCGGCAAGCAAAGGCGATTGGATGCCAAAAAGACTGGTGACATCCTGACCGGCGGTGTTTTGGACGACCAGGTTCACGCTGACGTTTTGCAGCGGGCTCGCCCCGTTGTTGTCGAGCTGTAGCGTCGCGCTGAAGGCGTCGCGAGTCAGCACCGCATCCTGGTTTAATTGCAGAACGACATGGGCGCAAGTGCCCCCGCCTCGTGACAAGGTGGTTTGCAGCGCCTGCATTTGGTAGTAAACCGCCTGCGCCGGATCGGCAAATCCCCCGGCATTCACGGTCGCCTCCGCTGCCAGCGCGTTGCTCGCCAAAAGCGACCACTGGTCTAAAGCGATGAAATTCGTACTCTGGCCGACCGGCACGTCGGCGAGATTCAAAATGCCCGCATTCCAATTACTTACCGTCAGATTCCAACGACCAATGAACTGTTGTGCGTTGGTGGTGGTGACTCCCAGCGGCAGGGGCAGCGCGAGCAGCGCAGACCCTTCGTCGGGTGAAATGAACTCGCCGCTCGGACTGTTGGTGTCTATGTCGGCAACAAACGCGTTGAGCCAGGTCGAGAGATTTGTGCTGCTGTCGTCCAGCAGCCATATGGGGTCGCCCAGCAGATAAACCATCGGCGCGGTGAAAGCGTCCAGTTGCAACGCGCTTTGATAAAGTGGAACAACGGCGCCATCGCCCGGTCCCAGCGTGATGCCGCCACCTCCGGGCGGAGGCGGAAGCGGACTGGGAGAATTCCCGCCGGCCGGACTCGGCAGGCCTTGGCAGGCGGTTATGATGTCGTAGGCGCATTCCGGGAACTTCAGATATTTCGACCAGGGAATGCTCGCGCCGGCTGCCTTCAAGCAGTTGATCTCCGCTTTGAAACAATCGTAAGCGGTTTTCCCGGAATTGGGATTGCCCGTCGCGCATTTGTAAGTGCTGTCGGCACATTTGTACCAGTCGGGAAAAGGAATAAATTTGATGATGCATTTCAGAATCGCGATAGCGCGTTGTAGTCCGCACGGATCGCACGGTGAGGGTGAAACCTGGCCGGGGGGAATAACCACCGTCCCGCCGCCGCCAGCGCCGCCGGTAACCGTGAAGGTTCCTCCTCCGCCCGGCCCTCCGCAATTGCCCACAGCATTGAAGATAGCCACGGGCACAGCTTGGCCGACGTTGTAGCCGCCACAGGGATAAGTCCAGGCTATGGTCACGCTAATACACGGCGAACCGCCGCCGCTTGGAGTTGGAACGGAACTGCGGGCGGGATTAGACGGCGAGCCAACCCGGGTGATGCGCATTGGCACCGTAACGCTGGCATGCGCTGAAAGCCTGCCGATGTTAGGTGTGAGCACATTAAACTGGTAGTCGGGTCCGGAGTTGTAGTTAAGCGCGACGTTATCCACAGCGATCAGACCGTAATTGGCCAGTGTTATTGGCACATCCATGAATTGGCCGGGCTGTTGCAATGGCCCGACATCAATCGAAGCCGGCGTCGGCACGATGACCGGCGCGGGCACGTTCGCCTCGAAGGTCGTCTGCACGGTGATGTGCGTCACATCTTGAATGTTGGTCGGCACCACCGTCCAGGTGTAGGTCACGGTCTGACGCGAAAGGAATGTTTCAACATCGTTCGTCTTGGCCGCCGTCACGGTCGCCGAACCTTTGAACGACGCGTGCTGATCGGCGGTGACGTCGAGTTCGTAAATGCCTTCCATGACGTTCGTCAGCAGCAACTGGCCGGCGGTGTCGGTGAGTCCGGTGGCCATGATGCTGCGGCTGAACGGTTCGATCAACGTGACGAAGGCGTTGGTCAGCGGCGGCGAACCGGCGGCGAAGAAGGTGAACTCGTCCACCGAATGCACCCGCACACCGCCGTGCGCGTCCGAAACGCAGTTGAACGTGAACGGCACGGTCAAGCCCAGACCGCTGCCGCTGACCGTCAGTGCGCCGGTGTACGGGCCGAGCGCGAGATTGGCGTCCGGTGTCAGGACCAGCGTGACCATGTTTGATTGGCCGGGGTTGAGCGACGGCAATGGATTGGTTGAGGCGACGCTGAACCACGGCACGGCGGGCGGACTCACGGTGAGCGGGCCGGACGCTGCGCCGCCGAGGTTCACCACTTCAAATTGCAGAATGGTCTGCGCTCCTCGCAACATGGACGCGCTGAGTCGCGCCGGCGCCGTCGAGAGTTGCGCGACCAGCGGCGTCACGGCCACGTTCACTGGCAGCGAGAGCGTCACGCCTTCGTTGCTGGTGAGTTGTACGGTGAAAGCGCTTTGCCGGATCGAAGAATCGCTGGCGGCGACCACCACGTTCAGCGTCACTGCGCCCTGGCCCGCCAGATAATTTGTGCTGAAGGTCGCGCTCGCACTGAGGTTCGCCGCCACGCCAGAAAGACTTGCGGTCAAACCGCTGATCGGCACTTCGCTCAGGTTTTGCAGGGAAACCGGCACGCTGATGTTGCTGCCTTCGGTTACGGTCACGGTCAGGGGCGAAGGGTTGAGGGCTGCCCCGACAATCGTGAATTGCGCCTGTGCCGGCGCGTTCGTGATGCCGGGCGCGACGGCGGCGACGGTGTAAAATCCCGCCTCGTTGGGCAGCGGCGTGAAGACCGTGCTGAAATTTCCGTTCGCGTCCGTGGTGACGCTGAGGGTCCGTGTCAAACCGCGCACGGTCAGCAAAATGTTGACCGGCTTATTCGCCGCCGGGCCGCCCGCAACGAGCGTGGCGGTGCCGGAGAGCGGCACCGGGGTGCCTGCCACCACATTCGTCACGCCCGCCTGCACGGTGGCGGTGTATTCGGCGGTGATCACGAGCGGGGTCCGGCTCACGGCCAGATTATTCAATTCATTCAGTTCATTCACGGTGTTTCCGGCATCGGCCGCGACCAGAACCCAGTAAGTTCCCGGCTGCGGCACGAAGGCGCCCGGAACGAAAACCAATTGGTCGGTGAATTGTCCCGCCGCAAGCGGCCCGCCGAAGGGAGCGCTGCCGACGAGCAGGTAATTGCCGGAACTCGGATCGGTGCTGAGATAAATGTTTTGCGTCACCGGGTTGGTGAGCGATCCAAGGCCTTGGTTCAATAAACGGAAACTCAGCGAAAGCGGCTCTCCGGTGAACGCACTCGCCGGCACGGTGATGCTGCTGATCAGCAAATCCGGCAGGCCGAGGTCGGTGACGGTCAGCACGTCGCCACCACTGGCGAAGTTCGTCGCACCGGCGGTGATCGCCACCGTCTGGCTGGTGCCGGGCGTGCCGTCGTTGAGACTGGCGATGGCAAACGCAGCGCTGGACTGTCCGTTGGAAATAACGATCGAAGCAGGAACCACGGCTTCACTCGTAGCACTGGAGGACAGGGTAACGAAAAGGTCGTTCGTGGCGGGTGTGTTGCGGGAAACCGTCGCGGTTGTCGCCGGATTCAGTCCCTTGCCGACCACTTTGTTCGCGATCGTCACCGTGAGCGACGGGCCGTTGGTGTCCTGCACAAAAAATAATTCCGTCGCGGCCGCGCCGGCGGGACTGCCGGTCACGTCGAGCGCCTGCGCGGAAAGCAGCGAAAGCCGCTGGCCGGTGACCGCGTTGGTTCCGACGACGGCGACGTAAAATGACACCTGGCTTTGCAGCGCGGGAATGGTGGCCGTGGCCGGCACGAGCGCGGCGGCGGTGTTGCTGCTGGCCAGCGCGACGGTTACGGGCTGGTCGGTCACCGGCGTGCGCGTGATCGTGCCGATGGCCGCGAGCGGGCCGTCACCTTCGCTGACGTTGGTGCGGTCCAGCGCAAGCGCGAGGGTCGGCGCGTTGTTGTCGAACACGGTGAGATTGGTCAGGGCGCTGACAAAGCCAGCGGCGGACGCGGAGACGTTGTAAACGTAGGTCGGATCGATTGTGGTATTGGGAACCGCGAACAGCACGAATGGGGCGGAATTGGAATTTGCAGGAATCGTCACGGACGTTGGCGCGTTCAACCGACTGGGATTGGAACTGGTGATGTTCACCACGACCGGCTGGTTCATCGGCGTGTCGCTGAACACCGTGGCGTTGACGGTCTGGCTTTCCGTGATCTGCGAGGCGGCCAGCGCCAGCGCCAAGCGAGGCAAATCGGTGTTGACCACGAGCACCTGCGAGGTCGAGCCGATGTAACCGCCGGCTTGCGCGGAAATCGCCACCCAGGCGTCCGCATCAAACACGCCGTCGTCGAGCACCGTGGCGGTGAACGTGGCCGAAGCCGTGCCGGCGGCGATGGTCACGCTGGCGGGCACGACCAGATGATTCGTGGCACTGCTGGCCAGCGACACCACGAGCGGTGCAGTGAGATTTCCGTTCCGCGCCACCAGACAGGTGAGATTCGGCGAAGAAGTGTTTTCGAGCACGTTGGTTGTCGGTAGCGTGAGCGACAAGGCGGCTGGTACCAAAACATCGTTCACCGCGAGTGCCGCGTTATTTGCTTCATTTTGTTCGGGCACGACATTGTCGCTGTCCACTAACACCGCCGCGCGCAAGTCGCCGCTGGCGCCCGTGAGCGGAATTGTCACTTGCTGTGTCCGCGTCACGCTCGCGCCGGCGACGAGCGTGTTGGTGAATTCAAATGCGCCAACCAGCGGATAGGCCGCGGCATTGGTCGCGAACTGCGCCAGCGGCAAAGCGGCCGGCACCAGGTAAACTGTTTCGCGCCACGCACCGCTGGCCGTGGCCGCGCCGATATTGGTCACCGACCACGAAATCGGAATCGTCTGGCCTGCGCTGGCCTGCGAGGGCGTCGTGCAATTGCCCGCCACCAAATCCGGCAGCGGCGGCACGGTCAGCGTGAGCGGAACGCCGAGCAGGTTGTTGGCCTCGCTGGATTCGATCACCGAACCGTCGGCGTCGGCTTGGACAAACAGAAAATAATTTCCGGGGTTGAGCGAGCCCACGACCGGCAGCGTGACCGGTTGCGAGTTTGTGTAATTTCCGCCCGGCGCAAGTGCGGACAAAGCCGGCGCGGTGAGCAGGGCCGTGGCATTGACGAGGCCGTTGCTGCTGGTTGAAAGCCAGACGCGGTCGTTCCACGGCGCGTTGGCGGGAGTGTTGCCGGAATTTGCCAAGATCCACGAAACGTTGATGGTTTGGCCGAGTTGCGCGCTGGCCGGCGCGGTAACGGAATTTACCACAAGGTCGGGCGCGAGAATGTGCGAGATGAACGGCGCAATGGCGGTGTTGTTGGTCAGGCTGCCGCTTTCCTGAAACGCGTGTCCGGAATTGACCGTCACGACAAACCAGCGATCGCCAATTTGTGTTGAAGGCATGATCACGGTCTGGGTCACAACGAGCGAAGCGCCCGGCACGAGATAGTTGCTGTAAGTGACCGAGGCAATCGGCTGCGCATTCGCGGTGGTGCCGTCGGTGGAAAGTCCGATGGTGTCGGTCCACGGGCCTTGCGCGGGAGAAAAACCCTGGTTGGCGACCTGCCAGACCAGTTGCACCGGCTGGCCGGCGATGACGTTCGTCGGCGCTTGAAAACTCGTGACCACTAGGTCCGGCAAACTGACCGGCGTGAGGAACGCGAGGTTGTCAATGGCCGCGGCGTTGGTGCCCTGACCGAGATTGATGCGGACGCGCGCGATGCCTTTGGCGTTGATCGAAACGAGTTGTTGCGACGCGCCGCCGGCATGGAAAGAATTTGTATAAAGCAGATTTCCACCGGTGCCGTAGGCCGCGACCGTCGGCACGTCGTTTTGGCCGTTGATCAGGAAGAAGCTCACGAAGTCCGAAGTCGCCGGACTGACTCGGTCCGCCGCGACGAACGTGATGTCCACCACGTCCGGCTGCGATGGATTGGCGTTCGGATCGGCGAGCACTTGGACTGGAGAAACCGGCACGAAGCGGCCCGGGAAATTTGTGGTGACTTGCACCGTGCCGCTGACGGTGGTGAAGACGACGCCGGTGCCAATATATTGATTGGTCAGGACCGAGCCGACGGGAACTTCCTCGAACGTGATCAGCCGGTCGCCGAGGTCAGGTGCTATGTAAAGCGCCGATTGCGGAATGATCTGGGCGGCGTTCGTCGCGGTTTGCCAGGCGAACTGCAAGCCCAGCGGTCCCACGCCATTGTCGTCATAGTAAAGCGTGATTGGATACAGGCCCTCATCTTGGAACGAGACATTCATCCAAGTGTAGGTGAACCCGCGAGGGCCGGCGCTGCCGAGAAAGTTGGTGCCGACTTGCAGGTAAAATCCGTCGTCGCTGCCGACGCCCAGTTGCAGATCAATCTCCGGCGTCTCCGGGTGCTGGTCCAGGCTCCGGGTCACGGCCAGATAGAATTGAAGACGCATCGTGAAATTGGCCGTCTGCAGTCCGCGCAACTGGTCTGGCGGAGTTGTCGTGGTGGCGAAGAAGGAGTCGAACGTGTTCCCCAGGTCAATCGTGGGTCCCGGATTCGGAAACTGAATGAACGCGCTGAGAGTGGTGCCGTCGGGAACGTGGCCCAGAATCGTGTCCGGTGTCGGCACACTGTTTCCGCCGACGCTGTTGTAAAGCTCGATGTAAACGCCGTTCCCAGGAACGGCCGGCACGGTGCTCCGCGCGGCTTCGGCTTGAGCAACGAACGGTCCATAAGTCGGCAGCACCGTGAGCGTAGCAGGCGCGCTCGGTGTGGAACCGCCAACGTCCGTAACCGTTACGGCGTAATTGCCGGACTGGTTGGTCTGGACGTTGACGAGCGTTAGCGTCGAGTTGGTCGCGTTGGAAAGCGGCGCACCGTTGTACGTCCATTGATATTGCACTGGGGGTGTGGCGTTGGCGGCCACGGTGAACGTGACGGTGTTATTCCGCACGATGGTTTGCGACTGTGGCTGCGTGGCAATGGTCGGTGGCGTAAGGATGTTAAAAGTATTCGTCGCAGAAGAGGCCAACGCGTTGCCGGCGAGATCGAGGACGCTGTTGCTGATAACCAGGGTGTAAGTACCATTGTAACGCTGAGAGGGGAACGTGAATTGGAAATTGGTGGCATTGAGCCGAGTCGGAGTGGACATCGGAATAACATTGTTCAGCGGATCAGTGAGGCGCGTAGCAATGGTGGTGAGAGTTTGAGGCTGAATCGGTTCGCTGAAGCTGACAACAAGCGAGCTCACCGGCAGCAAGTTTGTACCGTTCGGAGAAATTCCTGTGACCGTCGGCGCTGTTTTGTCTATCACAAAACGTGCGGTGAACGTGCCGTCTGCGGCGGCCGGAGTCAGCACGCGGACGTTGTCAATGCCCCAGCCTTCGTCGTTCACGCCCTGAAGATCACGCCCGTAAAAAGTGACTTCCATCGTGTCGTTGGTGTGCGGAACGTCGAGGCGCAGGTTGCGGTAGATCGAATCCGGATTACTCAAGTTGGCGTAGTTCACGCCGCTGATATCTGGCCAGAAGGGATAGGTTTGCAGCAACGGGTTGCCACTCTCATGAAAAGTGTATTCCCACGTCGGCTGCGGCTGTCCGGTGACATTCAGTCCAAAATAATCCGGGCCGGGATTCAGATTCCCGTCCCAGGTGTCAATAATCATGGAATCCCACATCACACGGAGCTGGCCATGCGGCGGCAGGCCGGCGAGCAGCAGCGTCACGTAGTCGTTGGAAAACTCGCCCAAGAAGCGTGTGGAAATGGCGCTGCTCAACGTCAGGCCGCTGCTCCACGCACCGTCCGCGCCATTCTCAAAATCAGTTGAATAGACCGGCGAGAGCGCGCCAGCGCTCATTGGCGTGCCGCTCAGGTTGGTGATCGCCGGGCCGATGCTGACGGTGTAAACGCCCTCCGCAGATTGCGCGGGCAGATTGATCGTGAACATCTGCGAGTTTACTTGCGAAACCGTGAACGCATTGTTGTTCAGCGGACCGCTCGGTCCGGTGATCGCGACATCGGCCGGCGTGAATGACGCGGCAAGCACCGGCGAGTTGAACTGCACTGAAAGCTGGGACACGTTCGTCGCCACCGGCCCGCTTGGCGAAAACGCGGTCACGTAAAATTCCGCGGCATCGAGCGTGAGCGTGGCCACGACGCTCGTGACCGAGCCGTACGCGTTGCTGACGATCACGTCGTACGGCCCGGACTGGCCCAACATCGGATTGGGCAGATTCAAAATCGGATTCACTGCTCCGGGCAAATTGGTTCCGTAAAATTGCCATTGATAGAAAAGTGGAAACGGATTTTCCGCGCGAACCGAAAGCGTTTGCGGCTGGCCGACCACGCCGTGGACACTGAGCGGCTGTTCGAGAATGCGCGGCAAGGCGTCCCAAACTCGGAAGCTGTAAGTGCCGGTAGTGTTCCAATTGCCGCTGGCAGTTAAGTGATAAGTGCCGCCGAGCGTAAGGCGGCGAAGGCCAAGGTCGTTGTAGCCGTTCAACCATTCACCAAATACATAATTCCAGTTCTGATCATAAACGTCGTAGCGAAGGTTGCCGGGACTGCTGGCGTTGCGGTCTTCGAAGAACACCAGTTGCGCCGGTGATGCGGTGAAGGTGTAGAGATCGCGGACGCCGGGCGATTCGATGTTGCCCGCGCCGGCAGCAGGGGATCCGTTGGTCACCACATCGCCGATGTTGAAGCTGAAGGACTGGTCGCTGACCGGCCAGAGTTTGATCTGGTAAGTGCCGGTATTGTTCCAGTAACCGCTGGCCACCAAGGTGTAAGTGCCGCCGCGCGCGAGCACCTGACGGCCCACTTCCTGATCGCCGCCGAGCCATTCGCCGAAAAGCAAGTTGCCTTGCGAATCGTAAACATCGTAACGCAGGTTGCGGTAATTGGAACTGCCGCGATCTTCAAAATAAATGATCTGCCCGGGCGACGCGGTGAAGGTGTAAATGTCGCGCGCCCCGGCGGTCTCAATGTTGCCCGCGCCGGTTGCCGGCAGGCCATTGGAGATCGTGTCGCCGAGGTTAATGGTGAAATTCTGATCCGCGGGGACCGGCCAGATTTTGAAACTGTAAGTACCGGTGTTGTTCCAGTAACCGCTGGCAATGACGGTGTAAGTGCCGCCGGTGACGAGCGTTTGCCGGCCCACTTCCTGATCGCCACCGAGCCATTCGCCGAAAAGATAATTTCCGGACGGATCATAGACGTCGTAGCGGATGTTGCGGTAATTGGAACTGCCGCGGTCTTCAAAATAGACCGTCTGGTTGGGCGCTGCTGTGAATGTGTAAATGTCACGTACGCCCGGTGATTCAATGGTGCCGGCACCAGTTGCGGGTGCCCCAGCGCTGATGATATCGCCAACGTTGAAGTTGAACGATTGATCGCTGACCGGCCAGATTTCTAAGCTGTAAGTGCCTGTGTAATCCGCATTGGCGCTGGCGATCACGGTGTAAGTGCCGCCTTGCGCCAGCACCTGACGGCCAATTTCTTGATCGCCGCCGAGCCACTCGCCAAAGAGATAAACGCCGCGGCTGTCATAAACATCGTAGCGCAACTGCCGGTAAGGATTCCCGCCGCGATCCTCGAAATAAACGATCTGCCCCGGCGTCGCGGTGAAGGTGTAAACGTCGTGCGTGCCGGGAGTTTCCAAATTGCCCGCGCCCGCCGCCGGCACGCCGTTGGAAACCACGTTGCCGATGGTAAGATTAAAATTCTGATTCGTCACCGGCCATAACTTGAAGGAGTAAGTGCCCGTAGTGCCGCCGTTGCCACTGGCCACGATGTGGTAAGTGCCGCCGCGTGCGAGTTTCTGGCGGCCCACGCTCTGGGCACCGTCGCCGAGCCACTCGCCAAAAAGATAATTCCAATCCGAGTCATAAACGTCGTAGCGAATCTGCCCGCCAGGTGAACTGCCGAGGTCTTGGAAGAAGACCAACTGCCCGGCGCTTGCCGTGAAAGTGTAGAAATCCCGCGCACCGGAAGTTTCGATGTTTCCTGCGCCGCTTCCCGGCACGCCGTTGCTTACGATGTCGCCGATGTTGATCGCATACTGATCCACGGCTCCCGCCGTGAAGGTGTTCGTGCCGTTGTCGAGCAGTGCGAAGGAATAGTTCACCGGCGAAAGGTCGCTGTTGTTTTTTACCTGAATCAAATAGGTGCCGGTGATCGGCAAAGTGAATGTGCCGGGATCACCGCCATCGAGGTTGTCGGAAAAAATTTGCGCGCCGCCCGGAGCCAGCAAGCGCCAGCTGGCCACACGGGGCGAGGAATTGAGGTCGCTGAAATGCACGCTTTGGCCGGCGTTGGCGTTGAACGCATAAACATCTTCGCTGCCCGGCAATTCCAGTACGCCCGCGCCCGCCGTAGGCACGCCGTTGGTAACCACGGCACCGATGGCGATGTTGAAATATTGATTGGTCACGTTCCATAATTTGAAGCTGTAAGGACCGGTGCCGCCGTTGTCGCTCCAGACGCGGAGTTGATAAGTGCCCGACAACGGCAGATCAATTCGGCCAACATCGTTGTAGGGGAGGTAATGGGCGCTGAAGAGCACTGACTCGTCCGGTGCGGTGAGCGTCCAGAACAAACGGTACGGCGCGGCGAGGGTGTCGAAGTAGACCGATTGATTAGTGGTCGCTGTGAAAAGATAGGTGTCATAGGAACCGGGCATTTCCAAATTGCCGGCGCCGGTGGCGGGCACGCCGTTGGTCACGGTGTTGCCGATGGCGATGTTGAAAGTTTGATCCACAACGTTTGAAATGGAAAAGCTGTAAGGTCCGGTTGAATCCACGTCGCTGTAAACCACCAGCCGATAAGTGCCGGGCATGGGTAATTCCACCCGACCGATGTCGTTGTAAGGCATGTAGTGGGCATTAAAAACGGCGGCTCCGTTCGGTGCATAAAGCGTCCAAAACAATCGGTAGGGCGCCGACAGCGCGGTGAAATAAACCGGATTCGTGGGCGCCGTGAAAGTGTATTGGTCGTAGCTGCCAGGCACTTCGAGATTTCCCGCGCCGGGAGCTGGAACGTTGTTGGTCACCAGCGCTCCGATGCTGATCGGAATGGTTTGATCACTGATGCCCGTGAGACGGAAGCTGTAAGTTCCGCTCTGCGCGCTGTCGTCATAAACCCGCAGACGGTAGGTGCCGGGTTGGGGCAATTGCACGCGGCGCACATCGTTGTAGGGCATGTAGCGGGCGGAAAAAACAGTAGAATGGTCGGGCGCAATCAAAGTCCAACGCAAACCGTAGAACGCGGAAAACACATCGAAATAGACCAGTCCGTTTGCCGGAGCAGTGAAGAGGTAATCATCCCAGGTGCCGGGAATTTCCAAATTCCCAGCACCCGCGCTTGGTACGCCGTTCGTCACCGTGTCGCCGATGGAAATGTTGAAGGCTTGATCCGTGTCCGGAATCAACGAAAAGCTGTAAGGGCCAGTGATGCCGCTGTCGTTGTAAACGAGCAGGCGATAAGTGCCTGTCATCGGCAATTGCAAATGACCGATGTCGTTGTTCGGCATGTAGCGACCGCTGAACACCGACGATCCATCGGGCGCGGTGAGCGACCAGAACAACCGGTTGAAGGCACTGTTCACGTTGAACACCACGACGGAATTGGAAGCTGCGGCAAACTGGTAAGCATCCTGCGCGCCGGGCACTTCGAGATTACCTGCGCCGGCCGCAGGCACACCATTCGTCACCGTGCCACCGATCGAAATATTGAAACTTTGGTCCGTCACCGTGTTTACCGAGAAGCCGTAAGTTCCCGTGATTCCGCTGTCGTTATAGACGACGAGCCGATAAGTGCCAGGCATGGGCAGCACCAAACGGCCGATGTCGTTGTTCGGCATATAGCGCGAGGTGAACACCGCGGTTCCGTCCGGAGCGGTCAGCGACCAGAACAACCGGTTGAACGCGCTGCTGACATTCAGGTAAACCGCGCCGCCCGCCGGCGCCGTAAAATTGTAAACATCCTGCGCGCCGGGCGACTCAAGGTTTCCCGCGCCAGTGAACGGCACACCGTTGCTCACGCCGGTATCCAGCGCAATCGGGAAGGTCACGGTGACGACTCCGGTGGCGCTTTGGGCAAAGCCGTAAATGTTGGAAACCAATACCGCATAAGCACCGGTTTGCGTTGGAAGAATGTTTGTAATTGCAAGCGATGAACTGGAGGTTGTCGCGAAATTGGTGCTGTTGAACTGCCACTGATAAGTTAGAGGCGCGGCGCCATTGACACCGACGCCAATCGTAGGCGAAGTGCCGATCGGCGCATCAAAGGTGGCTGGTTGCTGCACGATGACCGGCGGCAGAGAAGCTGGGCATTTTCCCGCGTTGCCCGAGGTGAAAATAGTCGCAACTTCGTTCGACGAAAGCGCGCGGTTGTAGAGCGCAGGTTCGTCAATCAAACCGGCGAACGGAAACCAAGTCCCATTGCCCGCCGGCCAGCTTCCCGAGTTGCCGACGCCGAGCTGGTAGCTATAATTTTGCGCGTAGGAAGTGAGCGTGAACGGCCGGCTGCCCAGTAGTTGGCCATCAAGATACGCCGCTTCAGTGCTGCCGTCGTAAGTGATGGCGACATGGTGAAAAGCTCCGTTGTTGACCGTGGTGGTGCTGACGAGTTGGTTGATGCTGCCGCCCCAAAACGTCTGGGCGTAAAGCTTGCCGTCCGTGCCGACATAAATCGCGGGCACCCAGCCGCTCGCCGAAACGAATGGCGTACCGGATTCTTGGCCGAGAATCACCCCGCCATTATTCGTAGTGGAAAACCAGGTCTCGAAGGAGAACGGCGTCCCTGCCGGCGCTCCGGGCGGAAAAGGAAAAAGATTATCCGGCAATCGCACGTAACCATTGGTGCCGTCGAGTTTGAAGGCCTGGCCGACCCAGCCCGAGGTAAAAGTCGCATTGCCGACGAGCAAGCCATTGTTCAAACCGGCACTGTCGGCCACGGTTCCCTCCGCTGGCCACCAATCCAATATGCCGGAGGGTGGGGGAGTGCATGCGGCTTGTGTGGATAATACAAGGGTATAAACAAGCGGAAAGACTGCCGCCAGACGGAATAAAGAGGTTTTCATGATTTTTTTACAGCCTAGCCGAGAATCGGGATAAAAATAACGATGTTACCAATAGACTATGACTCGAATTTTTCAACAAAAAGTTTTGCGGGTTGAAAATTCGAGTCGCTCCAACTTGTTACAGTCATCAGAGGCACGTTTTCGGGTGCGCATCAGTTTCAGCCAACCCTTCAATCATGCCCTGATTCAAGTGGACAAATGGGCGTGTGACAATTAGGTGACGGATGGATGGCGATTTAGATCTGCGGGAAATTCGTCTTAATGCGATTGAGGCCTACTAACTTCCCTGCAGCCATCCGGTTTCCAGGCGATGCGAAAGCGCTTGCTTTGTTTTGTGGGTGCATCAAACTTCCAAAGCGATTCGATTCAACTGACCAGACGCAAATTATGTCCCGCAACCGAAGTTCCTCCGACACCGAGTTCTTTCCCAAGTCATGCCCGGGTCGCCAGCGCAAAAACCGCCGCATCTTTCTCCTGGCGCTGCTGTTAGGCGTGGCGATGGCGGCCGCGTTTGGGAGCGTGCTATACCTGCTGAACCGGCAGGGGCGGATCTAACGCCCGCGCCGGTAGTCTTCCATGCGCCAGCGAAAAAAGGGCGCGCACCTAGCCGGATTGCCTTTGTTGCGCGGTGGCCAGAGAGTTTGAAACTCTCGCTCAAGTTTTCGCAATCTGCTAATCCCCGCCCGCGCCAGCTTTGCCGCCGGTGTCGTTCGCCCCGCGCTCACCGCCTGCTGCCAGAGCATGAACCGGCACGACTCGGCCGCCAGCTTTGCGGCCAAATCCAACTCGCGTTGCGCCAGTTTTCCCGATTCCGTTTGCGGTTGCGCCCGGAGCAGCTGCGCGCGGTGCCGTTCAATTTCCCGGAGCGTGGCGCGAATGTCCGGCTCTGAAATCTGCGCGTGGTACTTCAATCCGTTTCGGCAAAATAATTCTCTCCATTCCGGCGGCGGCGCGGTGATGACCGTGCCCAGCGGCGTTTCGTTGGCCACCCGCAAATTCAACCGCCGATGGACGCGGCCCAGCGCCGCCGCCGTCCGCGCCAGTCGCCCGGTCGGATCGGCAAACACGTCGCGGCTGAGTACGCGCGTCAGTCGCGGCTCCGCAAAGTTTTTCGCGCACCAGCTCAGGGCTGCGCCTGCGAGGAACGGTAGATAACTCACCGCTGGCGGCTGCGGGTGTCCGCCATCGCCCCACTCGGTGATGAGATAGCCGCCGGCGCCGAATTTTTTCCCGGCCCGCGCGGCGGCGCGCAAATTGGCGAGCGCGTTGTCGTGCCGGCCGATCAGCGTCATCCAGGTGCTCGTGCCGGGGCAGACGTAAAACGGAATTTTCGAGCGCGCAAACCGCACGGCTTCCTGCGCAAACGGATGGTTCGCCTCGTATCCCCAGTTTAGCGCCAGGGCGTTGCGTGGCAGTTCTGGAATGAGTTTTGGGTGATGCAAAATGATGTCGCCCCAGAACATCATCCGCCGGCCGCGCCGGGAAACCTCGCGGTGAATGGCGTTGAGAAAATCCAAATAAACGCGGCCCTGGCCGCGCCGGGCGCAAAGTTCCCGGCTCTGGCCGCGGCCCAAATCCCAGGTTTCATCACAGCCGACGTTGAACCATTTGCTCGAAAAATTCGGCAGCAACTCGTCGTAAAGTTGGCCAAGAAACGGCAGGGTGCCGGGATGATTTGGTGCGAGCGTGCTTGGCCGTCGGAGGAAATCCCCGCTGGCCGCCTCGTACGGCTCGGCGACCTCGGCGAGTTTCTTCAGTCGCGGATGTTCAAGGAAATGCCGGAGATGGCCGAAGGAATTCTGGTTCGGCACCAGTTCAATGCCCAGCGTGCGGCAGCGGGCGTCGAGCGCGCGAAGGTCCGCGCCCGTGAGCGCACCGCCGCTTTGCCACACTGACTTCCAGCGGCGGTAGGCGAAGGTGTGCTCGGTGTAGAGTTGGAATTCGTTGATCTTGAAATCCGCCAGCAGCTCCACGAGTTCGAGCAAGGTTGCCAGTTTTGGCACGCGGCCGCGCGAAACGTCCAGCATCACGCCGCGTCGCGGAAAGTCCGGCCGGTCGCGGATGCACAGGCACGGCAGCCGCCGACCGCACTCGCGGAGAAGCTGGCGGAGCGTCGCCACTGCGGCGCGGGCACCGCCTGCTTCGCGGAATTCAATCCACACGCCGCGCCGGTCAATGTTGAGGGAGTAGCTCTCGGAATGTGGAGGTCGGGCCGGTGCGGGCCGGCGCGGTTTTGTTTTGAAGAAAAAGATGTGTGCCTGCTTTGGATACACCGCCTCGTCACGCGCCAGTTCCACGCCGATTTGAGCTGCCGCCGTTTGGAGGCGTGTGGCGATCGCCCGGGTTTCGCTCGGCGGCAGCGACTCGGGCAAGCGCAGAGAAGCGCGCGGCGGCAAAGTGAATTGGCCGGGCTGAAATTTCAACTGGCGCGGAGCGGGCAGCAGGTTCAAATGGCGGCGCGGCATCGGGCAGGAGCCTAATCACCTGCCTCTTGACCGGCAAGCGATGAAGTGCCACGCTTATCTCGTGCGCCTCTTCGAAGCCATGCTGGACGCCAACCACCGCGCGGTCGCGGGTGACGCGAGCGCGGGCCTGCATCCGGGGGAGTTTGCCGAGGAACTGCCCGTCGTCGCCCTGACCTGCGTGGACCCGCGGCTCAACGCTTTTTTTCCAAACGTGCTCGGCCTGCCGGGAGAACAGTTTATCTGGCTGCGCAATGCCGGCAACGTCATTACCAGCCCGCTTTCCAGCACCATGCGCTCGCTGGCTTTGGCCTGCGCGGTTAAGGGCGGCCGCGAGATCGCCGTCATCGGTCACACCGACTGCCAGGTCTGCCGCACCACGACCATGCAATTGCTCGACCGCCTCAAGGCGCTCGGAGTTGAACGGCACCGGCTGCCGGAAAATATCAGCGAGTTTTTCGGCCTGTTCGGCACGGAAAGCCAGAACGTCATCAAGACGTGCGACTTTATCCGCCACAGCCCGCTGATCGGCCCGAAAATTCCCGTGCATGGTTTGCTGGTGGACATCGAAACCGGAAGGCTGGAGTGGATCGTGAACGGCTACCAGACCTTTGCGACCATGACCGACCAGTGGAACGACGCCGTGAAATCCGCCGGCCAGACCGTGGACCAACTCAAGTCACTCGCCGATTTCAACCTCGGGGAAATGAAATTTCCCGAAACCAAAATCGGCCAGACCGTGGGCCAGGCCGAGGATTGGTTGCAGAAGAAGATCGGGCATTTGGAAATCGCGCCGGGCGGCGCGCCGAGCATCGCCGAAAAAATTTCCGACTTCGCGCAAAAAAACTGGCCCAATGCGGCCAAGCCACCGATGCCGAATCCGGCGTCGGCATCCCCCGCGCCGCCCAAGATTCCGCTCCCGCCGCCGCTGCGTCCGCGCGTCGTGGTCCGGCCCAGCGGCAAAAGGTGATTTAATACCAGCATTCAGGGAGGGCGCGTGGAAACGTATTAAGACCCGCTCGGCCCGCTCACGCGAGATCACCGCGTTCCCCCGATGAAGCAAACGCTTTACATGCGCAGGTTTTCTCCCAAAGAATCTGCCCGTGCCGATGACCTGGATTCTCCGCCTGATCGCCGCGTGTTTGCTGGGCGGTGGTGTGCTGTGGCCGCTTGCCGCGACCGCCCTGCCGTACAGCGTCAAGGTCTGGGGCACGGAAGGGCCTGACGAAGCGCGCCTGCCGCAGAGTTCGGTCATTGCCATCGTGCAGAGCCGGCAGGGTTATTTGTGGCTGGGCACGCTTAACGGGCTGGTGCGTTTTGATGGGCTGCGCTTCACCGTTTTCGACGAGGCCAGCACGCCGGAACTCGGCGGCCGCAAAATCGTCCACCTGTTCGAGGACAGCCGGGAGAATCTCTGGGTCGGCACCGACCCCGCCGGCATCACGGTGATCGCCAAAAACGGCGCAATCCGGCATTTGGATCTGGGGCGCGGCCGGCCGGAAGGTCAACTCGCCTTCGCGTGCGAGGACACCAACGGCGTCGTGTGGTTGAATACGAAGGAGGGCGAACTCGCCCGCTACACCAACAACCGGCTGGAGGTGCTGAACGGCCGATGCCGGCCGATCATCACGGACAATTCCGGTCTGCTTTGGTTGGGTGCTGGCGGTAATCTGCTGGCACTGTCCGCCGCCGCGAATTCGCCCGCCTTCGTCGTCAATCAAACCATTCCGGTCGGTCGCCTGGATTTTCTGCTCGCCAGCCGCCGTGGCGGGCATTGGCGTCTGGCTGACGGCCGCGTCACGAAATGGAGCGGCAGTCCGCCCGTCCGCGATTTCGGCCTGTATCCGTGGGGCAACGCCGCGGTCACCTGCGCCTGCGAGGATGACGAGGGAAATCTCATCGTTGGCGCGCAAAATCTGGGTTTGTTTTGGTACGATACTTCCGGCCGGTTCACGCGGATCACCAGCGCGGATGGCTTGTCCCACAACACGGTGCTTTCGCTGTGTTTGGATCGCGAGGGCAACCTGTGGGCCGGCACCGACGGCGGCGGTTTGAATCGGCTCAAGAAAAAAAACTTTCGCGTGGCGGAAAGTTCGCAGGGGCTCACGCTGGCGTCGGTTTGCGAAGACCGCGATGGCGGATTGTGGTTCGGCATTTTCGGAGGCAGTTTGTATTTTCTCCGGGACGGCGTCGCCAAACCATTTGAGCTTCAGCCCGGTTTGCCCAATCCGTACGTGCGTTCGGTTTTCGTGGATCGGCGCGGCACGGTTTGGGCGGGCACGCAGCTCGGCGGACTGTTCGTCCAGCAGGGCGAGTCGTTCCGGCGGTTTGCCGGCTCCGAAGGGTTTGGGCCGATCACGGCGATTTTTCAGGATCACCGCGACCGGCTCTGGCTGGGCACGCAGCGCGGGCTGGTGCGCTGGGGTGATCCGCCGGAGTTGTTCACCCAGCGCGACGGGCTGTCCGACGACAGCGTTCATGCGCTTGCCGAGGACCCGCAGGGCCGGTTGTGGATCGGCACCGAGCAGGGCGGATTGAATTGTTTGCAGGACGGCAAGTTCACCTCGTACCGCAAGCAGGCGCGGGGGTTGCCTTGCGATGAGATTTCCGCGCTGCTGGCCGACGCAGAGGGCCGGTTGTGGATCGGCACGAGCAGCGGGCTGGTCCGGTTGTATCAGGGGCAATGGACACCGTACACGACCGGCGACGGACTGGCTGGCAACGGCATCGCGTATCTGCTCGAAGACGGGCAGGAGAATTTGTGGATCGGTTCCAACGCCGGTTTAATGCGGGTGGCCAAGCGCGCGTTGAACCTCCTCGCCGACGGCAAAGTCAAATCACTGCCCTGCCGTGTGTTTGAGGAGGGGGACGGTTTGCCGACAAGCGAATGCAGCCAGGGGTCGCAGCCCGCCGCCTGCCGCGCCCGGGACGGCACGCTGTGGTTTCCCACGATCAAGGGGCTGGTCTCGGTCAACCCGGCTGAACTAATCCGCAACACCAACCCGCCGCCGGTGATGATCGAATCCGTGCTGGTGGAAAACGAGGAACAACTCACCAACCAGTTTGACTCCGGCGCGGCGCTGGCCGTCACCATTCCGCCGGGCAAGGAGCATCTGGAAATCCGGTACACCGCGCTCAATCTGTCCGCGCCGGATCGGGCGCGTTTCCGCTACCGGTTGGAGGGATTTGATTCTTCGTGGACGGAGGCGGGCAATCGGCGGATCGCGTCGTTTCCCAAACTGCCGCCCAACCACTATGATTTCCACGTCCGCGCCTGCAACGAGGACGGCGAATGGAATGAGGTCGGCCGCATGCTTTCAATCACCGTGCTGCCGGCGTTTTGGCAGAAGGCTTCATTCCGCACCGCGGTCGGCGCGGTGTTGTTGGTGGCGATTGTCGGCACGGTTTATTTCCTCTCCACCCAGCGGCTGCAGCGCCAGTTGGCCGTCCTGAAACAACAAGAAATGCTGGAGCAGGAACGAGCCCGGATTGCGCGCGACTTACACGACCAGCTCGGCGCGAACCTGACGCAGGTCGCTTTGCTGGGCGAACTGGCCGAGAGCGACAAGGATTCTCCCGCCGAAGTCGCGGAACACGCGCGCCAGATATCCCAAACCGCGCGCGAAACCAGCGGCGCGCTGGACGAAATTGTCTGGGCGGTGAATCCGCTGAACGACACGCTGGAAGGCCTGATGAGCTACGCCTGCAAATACGCGCAGGAATATCTGGCGCTGGCTAATCTGCGCTACCGTCTCGAAATCCCGCCGCAACTTCCACCCGCCACGCTCGCCCCGGAAGTCCGGCACAACGTCTTCCTCGCCTTCAAGGAATCGGTGAACAACGTCGTCAAACACGCGCAGGCCGAGGCGGTCTGGATCCGGGTGCGCCTGGAAGCGCGCGCGTTCACGATTGAAATCGAGGACAACGGCCGCGGTCTGAGTGCCGAGGCGGAGACCAAGGGTAGAAACGGGCTGCGCAACATGCGCAAACGTCTGGCGGACGTTGGCGGCGCCTTCGCCATCGGTCCGGCTGCGGGGCAGGGCACCATTGTTCGGCTGACCGCGCCCTTTCAGTAAAATTAATTTAGCTCATTCCGGTGCGCTGTTATTCGCTGATTGGCGGTTTGCATTTTGCGGACCGTGTCTCGGCTTCCGGGCGGGAAATTAATCCGCGAAGAAATTGGGCGTTGGTGGGCCTGCTCGGATTTGAACCGAGGACCAAGCGATTATGAGTCGCCTGCTCTAACCGCTGAGCTACAGGCCCACAAAACCTCGATTTAACGGAGGACGGAAAGCTGGGGGGCGTCCATCCCTAGCCGGCAGCCGGGCTTTAACCCCGCGTTGAAAAACACTATGCCAGAGCGCGAGTTCGGGGCAAGTTGATTTGAAAACCAGCGGAGCCGGAGAGCCGGTTGGAGGGGTGGGATATGCCCGAGCGCCTCATCATTTTGGAGATCTAAACCTGCCTCAACCCACGCCACAGCACTCGCCGGCCCGCCACGGAAATGTCACCGCGTGCGATCGCCGCGACACACCGCGGATACAACTCGTGCTCCGCCGCGTGAATCCGCTGGTGCAAAGTTTCGGGCGTGTCGTCGTCCCGCACCGGCACCGTTTGCTGGCCGATGATTGGTCCGGCGTCCACGCCCGCGTCCACGAAATGCACGGTGCAGCCGGTGACTTTCACACCGTGATCGAGCGCCTGCCGCCAGGCTTCGAGGCCGGGAAACGACGGCAGTAGCGACGGATGAATGTTGACGATGCGCCCCTCGAACGCGCGCAGAAAATCACCTTTTAGCACCCGCATGAAGCCGGCCAGCACGATCAGATCCACTTTCGCCGCCTGCAACGCGGCGACGAACGCGCGTTCGGCCTCCTCGTCCAGTTTAGTGCGAAATTTTCCCGGGAGAATGAACCGCCCCGGCAGGCGGCGCGACCGGGCGTGCTCCAAAATTCCGGCGGATTCGACATCGCTTAAAACGACGCCAATCTCAGCGGGAATTTTCCCGGCCGCCACGGCGTCGGCGAGGACCGCGAAATTGGAACCTTTTCCCGAACCCAGCACGCCAAGGCGGAATTTGTTTTCGTCACTCACTTGCTCTTCTTACAACCGTGACGGAGGGCATAACAAGCAGAAAGGCTTGGAGCATTTTCGGATCAGGGCCGTTTCAAACATGCTGCAACTTCCCGTGCAGATAGTTTTCAAAGGCGCTCAGGTCGAGCAGCCCGTGGCCGGAAAGGTTGAAAAGGATGACCTTTTTGGCACCATGTTCACGGGCCTTTTTTGCTTCCTCGACGACTGATGCAATGGCGTGCGCGGATTCCGGCGCGGGCACGATGCCTTCGCTGCGCGCAAACAGCGTCGCCGCCGCGAACACCTTCGTCTGGTGATACGCCTCGGCTTCGATCAAACCGAGCTTCAACGCGTGACTGACCATCGGCGACATGCCGTGGTAGCGCAGCCCGCCGGCGTGGATGCTTGGTGGCATGAACTTGTGCCCAAGCGTGTGCATCATCAGCAGCGGTGTCGTCTCCGCCGTGTCGCCAAAATCGTAGCGCAGTTCGCCCTGGGTCAGCGTCGGGCAGGCGGATGGCTCCACGGCGACAATCCGGTATTTTTTTTGCCTTGCGATTTTGCCACGGAGAAACGGAAACGCCAGGCCGGCAAAATTACTGCCACCGCCGCAACAGCCGACGATCACATCCGGTTCCTCGCCCGCGCGTTCCATTTGCCGGAGCGTTTCCTCGCCGATGACCGTCTGGTGGAGGCAGACGTGGTTGAGTACGCTGCCCAGCGAGTATTTCGTGTGCGGATGCTTTGCGGTGTCCTCGATGGCCTCGCTGATGGCGATGCCGAGGCTGCCCGGACAATGCGGATCTTCCTTCAGCAACTTGCGGCCGTATTCGGTCTGATCACTCGGACTGGCGTGAACCGTGGCGCCCCAGGTGTGCATGAGCATCCGGCGATACGGTTTGTGATCGTAACTCACCTTGACCATGTAAACATTGCACTCCAGCCCGAACAGGCTGCACGCGAACGCCAGCGACGATCCCCACTGGCCCGCGCCGGTTTCCGTGGCGAGCCGTTTCGTGCCGGCTTCCTTGTTAAAAAACGCCTGCGGCACGGAGGTGTTCACCTTATGACTGCCGGCGGGGCTGACACCTTCGTATTTGTAATAAATGTGCGCCGGTGTTTGCAGCGCGCGTTCGAGCCGGACCGCGCGCAGCAGCGGGGTGGGACGCCAGAGCGCGTAAATTTCCCGCACCGGCTCGGGGATTTCGATCCACCGCTCCGAACTTATCTCTTGTGCGATCAAATTTTTCGGGAAGATCGCCTCCAGCGCCGCCGGTGGCAGCGGTTCCTTTGTGCCCGGATGCAGCGGTGGGGGTGGCGCCTCGGGGAAATCGGCGTTCAGGTTGTACCAGGCTCGGGGAATGTCCGCCTGCGTGAGGTCGAAGCGTGTTTGCATAGCGTATCCAAGTTTCAGGATTGTCGAACTACGGCGCGGGGAGCTTGCCGCCACCTCCAGTGCGTGTCACGGCAAAAAATGAAACTGTTCTGCTATGAGTGTAGCAAATGTAACGCTGAATGAAATTTTATGATTTTTTTGTTGCAACTTTTCCGAAAATATGCGAGGAACGGCATGTGGTGTTTGTGGTGTTCGATGAGAACCGATTTGAAAACCCAGCAACCAACCCAAAACTCAGCTAAAGTTGAACAAACGAAAGGAATTACCATCATGAAGTTATCAACCCTCGGCCGCCTACTATTGTTTGCGGCAGCAATCGGAACCGCTGTTTCCAACCTCGTCCCCTCCGTTCAGGCCACGCCGTATGCATCGTGCATCACCAACGGCAACAACACCGTCGGCTTTTACCTGAATGAAAGCGGCGGCAATGTGACTGTGAAATACGAGGATAACAGCTTGAATCCCAGTTTCAACGGTACCACCACCGGCACCAACTTGCCGAGCGGTCCTTATAATTTCAGTCTCGCCGGGCACACCAGCTATACCATCTCGGTGGCCAAAGTGGGAACTGGGGCTGCGGCTGTTGTTCATACTTTGGGATATGGCACTCCGCGCGGCATAGATGTGAACAAGAATCCCAGTTCACCGTACTTCGGCAACGTCTATGTCTCGACCGCTTCGGCCTCGGCCCCGACCAATGCTTTAAGGCGGCTCAACAGCGACCTTTCCGGCATCAGCACCAATAGCGGCGGTATCGCTTGGATCAATAGTGCCAGCGAGCCTTATCGCATTTGCGTCGGCGAGGATGACTATCTTGTGATCGGTAGTTTTGCCTCCGCCCATTCGGGCGTCTATTATGTTTCCCCGGATCTCACCACCGGCCAGACGCTGCTAGGCCCCCCCGGCGACACCGCCGGTATTGCGGCAGGATCACATGCATCAGAAATATCCCGTTGTCTGCTGCTTGGCAATCTGCAAAGCGGCAACCCTTGCACTTTGTTCACAGTTGATGCTGGCAATATTACGGGAGTCAACAGCAGCCAGTTAAACTCGCTTCTCGTTTACAGCAACATCACTCTGTCAACTCTCCCTAGGATTACGGCTCCCGATTTGCTTGGACCGGAAATCACCCTGAACCAGTCCCTTCAAAACAATTATCCGGGCGTCAGCGCTGGCCCACCAAACCAGTCTCCAACACGGTACATTTATGTCAGTAATCGGCGGGACGGTCCTTCAGGCGGCTCTGCCGATGTGCAGATTTACGCCCTCACCAATCTGGTGGCGAATACTGCCGGGGGCGGTGGTCCCGGCGTCAATCTTGCCAATCCGACAGCAGTCGGTTGTGTTTGGGCCTCCTATTACAATGGGATCGTGAACGACTACTTTGCGGTGAACAACACCGGCCCGGCGGACTCCGCTGTTTCGCCCGACGGAAAATACTTTGCCGCCGAGGGCTATGGGAACAACCAGATTATCGTTTGCTCCCTGACAAACGGAATTCCTGATGTTTCAACACTCTACGTCATAACGAATTCAATTTCCCAGACGTCGGCGGGTCGCGGCCTGTGCTGGGACGCGGCGGATAACATCTATTTGAGCAGTTCAGGCGGAGCAACTTTTCAGGAGTGGAGTTTGGGCTTCACGGCTACGACGGTCACCACTGGCAATGCAACCGGGCCAACTGGTTTTTCTGTGGTTCTGCCCTCCACCACAGTTGGGGTGGTGGCGTCTCCCGCAACGATTTCACAGTCTGGCCTTCATGGAGACCCCACCAGCGGTACGTTCACCATCACACGCACCGGCAATGTCAACTCACCACTCGTGGTTCCCTTCACACTCGGCGGTTCGGCTGCGAGTGGAAGTTATACTGCCAGCAAAACGACCGGCGTAACAATTGCAGCCGGCCAGAGTTCAACCAATATCACGATCACGGCGATTGCGGATGGCATTTCCCGGCCCACCACGACTATAACTTTGACCTTGGCAACCTCGGGCAGTTATACCTTGGCCCCGGGCAGCGCCACGATGAATTACCTCAATACCGGTCCTGAAGAACTGGTGGCGTCGGTAGCCGTGCCCACCATGTATAACGCCTTTTCCAACGACTTCGCCAGCTTCACGATCACGCGCTGGGGGGACACCAATGTTCCCGCCTTCACTTGCAACACCTTTAGCTACGGCGGCAGCGCGACGGTCACACAGGATTACACGACCCCGACCCCGGTGACGTTTAATCCGGGCGACGTCTCCCAGACCAGCGTCATTCAACCATTGTACAATGGAGCACTTCCCATCCAAACCACCGCTCATGCTTACGTTGGCCCCAAGAATGTCAGCATTAGCATTGCCAACGGAACCGGGTATTTCGGTTCGACCAGCAATGCGCTAATGACCATTCTTGATCAAGCCTATCCGACGGCGACAGTTCTTTGGTCTGATCCGTTAACGAACGCGGCGGATGCCGGCAATTGGACCACCACGGCGGCCAATAATGACATGCAGAATGTTCCTATCGAAACGACCATTACTGGCACTTCTGACAACAGCGTCATATTTGGATACGACCTGCTAAACGGAGATCCGGTCAATTTGGGAGCCATTCCCCTGCCGCCGAGCGGCGCGGCCACCGCATTGCGGGTGACAGCCAACAAGGGAGGCGGTGGGCGTGCGGCCGGAGTCAATCTTTACCCAAACGGCCAGAGTTTCAGCGGGAACTATGCGGTGCGTTTCAGTATGAATATTATTCAGGGATTCAACAATACCGTCTCCACGGAGGGACCGCTGATGGGTATAAATCACAGCGGCATCGCAACCAACTGGTTTGCCAACAGCGCCCTAATCAGCGGCTGGGGTGCGGCCCCGGGAACAAATGTATGGGATGCTGACGGCATCTGGTATTGGATCAACGCTGACAACGACAACGGTGGCGGGGCTTATTTGGAATACACCGGTCTGGGTGGTGCCTTGCCCAACACCGGATGGACGCTACTTGCCAGCAGGACCGCGGGAACCTTCTCAGGCTCGTTCAAATCGAATGATTTCAGCGGCGGCGTATATTGGTTCGCTGGCACGGCGTATATTGGCGGCCTGGTCTCCGGCGAATCCATTCTTAATGGGTCGCCCTACACCAACAACAACTGGGCGGATGTTGAAATCAAACAATTCAACAACGTGGTCACGCTCTCCATCGATAAAACGCCGGTTTTTGTCTACACCAATACGACTACCTTCACCAATGGAACCTTAATGTTGGGCTATAATGATCCGTTTAGCTCCGTGGGCGCGCCGGATGCCGCGGTTTATTATTCCAACCTTAAAGTCGTGCAGCTGACCCCGCCCGTGTTCAGCGGCAGCACCCCCGTGGTGGTTGCCGGCGGGAATGTGACGCTGACCTTCTCCTCGCCGGACGCGACGGCGACGTTCCTGTTGCAAAGCGCATCCAACCTAAACGGGCCGTGGACTGACGTTAGCCCCCAACCGATCATCGTTTCGCTGGGTGGTGGTAATTACCAATTCACAACAGCTAAGAATGGCTCACAACAGTTCTATCGCATACGGTATAAATAATAATGACGCTTCCGGTGGCTCATGAACATGGGCTGGCGGATTGGGCGGCTGGCCCGGGCGGTGGAGCCAGCGCCCGGCGTTTAAAGAAACGGCTTTGAAGCGCAAAATGAACGAAGTTACATTGATTAAATTTTGAAATCCATCAGGTCATCGCACTTGGGCGGCCGGCCGCGCGCCGGTCATGTGGGATTTACACTCATCGAACTGCTGGTGGTCATTGCCATAATAGCCATCTTGGCGGCGATGTTGCTGCCGGCGCTTGCCTCGGCCAAGCTCAGAGCCCAAATCACTCAGAGCTTAAACAACACCAAGCAAATCCAGTTGGGTTGGCAGATGTACGCCGGGGATAATAACGATACCCTGCTGCCCAACGCGCCGCTGGGTGGGACCAGCGTCAATACCTGGTGCGGGACCCAAGGCGAGGACTGGCATACTTCGGATGCCAATACTAATCGAGCACAGTATATGAACTCCATTCTCGGCCCGTTCATGGGAAATCAGCTTGGGGTGTATCGGTGCCCGGGTGACAAGATACCTTCCGACAACGGAACCCGCATCCGCAGTTATTCTATGAACTCCCAAATGGGCAGCACATTGCAGTTGACCTACAACCCCGGTTACCGGGTGTTTTTAAAGGGCGGTGATCTGTCTTCGATTGGTGCGGTGAATGCCTGGGTGTTTTGCGACGAATCCATGTATTCGCTAAATGACGGTTTTCTCCAAGTGGATTGTAATAATGCCAGTTGGCCGGACGTCCCCGCCGCGTATTTGAAGGGAAGAAACGAGTTTTCCTTCGCCGACGGCCATTCGGAAGTTCGCAAGTGGCTGACCCCGGCTCTGTTAAATGTCCCCTACCAATACGGAATCGGTTATCCCCAGCCCTCAGTCTCGGCCGTCCCAGGTGCAAAGAACAACCTGGACTGGGTCTGGTTCACCACTCACGCCACCATTCATAACTGACGCTCAGGGGTTCCATTCGGAGGCGGACTGAGCAGTTTCATTCTCGGTAAAGACCAGTGGTATCCCGCATTCCGCCCTGAAGGTCGCGCTACACAGAAACGAATTTCTTGCATCGGCGCGTGCATTCTGCGTCTCATAGCACACTGCAATGGCTATGGAACAACCGCATCAGTCGCTCGACTCGTTGATAGAACAGCGCAAGGCGAAGCTCGCCGCCCTGCGCACCAAGGGCATTGACCCGTTCAAAAACAAGTTCACGCCGGACATCGGCGCGGGCGAGGCGCGCGCAAAATTTGAGAGTGGCGAACTGGCTGAACACGCCAAAGTCTCCGTGGCCGGCCGCATCACGGCGCACCGTGACATGGGCAAATCCATGTTCATTGACGTGCGCGACCAGAGCGGACGCATCCAGTGCTACGCGCAAAAAAATGTCCTCGGCGACGAGCAATTTCTCATCTTCACGCACCTCGACCTCGGCGATTTTGTCGGCGTCACCGGCACGCTGTTCCGCACCAAGACCGGCGAGCCGAGCATCAAGCTGGAGTCGTTCACCATCCTCGCCAAGTCGCTGCGCCCGCCGCCCGCCAAATGGCACGGACTCGAAGACACCGAGATCCGCTACCGCCAGCGCTATCTCGATCTCATCGCAAATCCCGAGGTGAAGGACGTGATGCTCAAGCGCAGCGCGATCATCCACGAAATCCGGAATTTTTTCCACGCACGCAACTACGTCGAGGTCGAGACGCCCGCGATGCAGGCGATTCCCGGCGGCGCGGCGGCGCAGCCGTTCAAGACGTTTCACAACGCGCTCGGTTGCGAATTTTATCTGCGCATCGCGCTCGAGCTCTACCACAAGCGGCTGCTCGTCGGCGGCATAGACAAGCTGTTTGAGATCGGGAAGAACTTCCGCAACGAAGGCCTTTCGCGCCGGCATAATCCCGAATTCACGATGCTCGAAGCCTACTGCGCGTTCGGCGATTACGCGACGATGATGGAAACGGTGGAGTCGCTGATCACGACCGTGGCGCAGAAAGTTTTGGGCACGCTCGTCATCGAACACAACCAGGACGCGGCCGTGAAATCCGCAATTCAGCATGCCTTGCAGGAACTGGACGCGGTTTCTGCTCACATGACGGGGAGCCTGCTGAAAACCACGGATGGGAATACCGCCGCCGCGTTTGTCAAAAACATTGGTGACGCGCGAACGGCGCTGGTCGTGGCTCAGGATGAAATCGGGAAGAAACCAGCCGCCGAAGTTGCCAAGGCCGCCATTGGACTTGTTTTGGCGGCCATTGGCACCATTGGTTTGCATAAGGTCAACCTCTCCACCGGCAACAAATCCATGGAAGATGTCCTGGCTTCGGCGGCGGCGAGATTTGACGGTGCCGTGGCGGCGTTGGAAAAACTGTCCACGCCAAAGGTCATCAATTTGACCGGGCCGTGGAAACAGGCGAAGTACAAAGACCTTGTCCGTGAAAAGGCCGGCGCAGACTGGTTCGACGTTTCTCCCGCCGAACGCCAGCAGCGCGCGCACGATCTCGGCGCGGAAATCGGCAAGGAATACGAGGACTTTGAAGTCACCGGTGCGGTGTTCGAAAAACTGATCGAGCCGACGCTCATCCAGCCTACTTTCGTCACGCATCTGCCCAAGGAACTCGTGCCACTCGCCAAGCTTTCGCCCGGCGACCCGACGACCGTCGAGGTCTTTGAGTGCTGCATCAACGGCCAGGAAATTTCGCCCGGCTACACCGAGCAGAACGATCCCATCGCGCAACGCAGCACGCTGGAACATCAGGCCGGCGGCGAACAGCAGAAGCTCGACGAGGATTTCCTCATCGCGCTCGAACACGGCATGCCACCCGCCGGCGGCATCGGCATCGGCATTGACCGCCTGTGCATGATGCTGCTCGGACAAGAAAGTATTCGTGATGTTATTCTTTTTCCACAGTTGAAACCGAAATAGAATACGAACAATAAACCCACATATGAGCTTCTGGAAGAAATTATTTAGAGCCGAAGAATTGCCAAAGACTGATGGTGCAGCAGAACAATCTCCCAAATCGTTGCAGTCGATTCCCGACGGTGTCACCGAAAGTCACTGCCCGAAATGCGGAAAGCAACTTCGTTTTCGTCTTACTGGTAAACAGGCCAAGATCCGCTGTCCTGTCTGCAAAAATGAGTTTACTTACCCCGTTCCAGAAATCGATCATTGCCCCTTTCAAGGCTGCGGTTGGCCAGCCACGCGGGGGATTTATTGCGACCGTCACGCCTCAAAAGAAGTTCGTGATCAGCTAAATGCGGACCATGAAAAGCTGGTAGTCGAAGGAGAAGAAAAGGCAAAGGCCAGAGCAGAGGCAAGCCAGCATATTTCTTCCGAGGCTGAAATTGAAAAGATGTTCGGCAATAAGGAATCGCCAAAGTTCACGCCCGAGGTTACTAAAGGCTTGGATTCTTTAGAGAAATATATACGAGGGAAAACGGATCAGTGGAAACGCGAGGACGAGCAGAGCGAGAAGAGACAGATGGAGTTGTTATTTCGGAATTCCGCCATGGAGGGAGAAGCGGATAAAGTCAAGATGATGATCGGCTTTGGCGTTGACGTAAACGCCAGGCACGAAGACGGGTCCACGGCACTCTTGTTAGCTGCTCTTAAAGGCCGCGCCGATTGCATTAACGTATTGATTGACGCAGGCGCCGACTTGAACGCGAAGGACAGCGACGGCCGGACGGCCCTCATCTGGGCTGCCAAACGAGGTCACGCGAATTGCGTTAAAGCACTAATCGCAGCCGGTGCAGACTTGAAAGCGAAGGAGAACAACGGCGGAACAGCGTTCACCTCGGCTGCTTCCGACGAGATAGCTACGCTTCTGCGACCTTCAACAGACGTACCCACCCAGAGGTCATTAGAGCCTACGAACGGGCTAATTCGTTATCGTGGCCTCACGTTCGGAATTGATGGCGAATATAGTCTCGTATGCGACGACAAGAAGATTGTTCGTGGCATTTGGTATCGCCACCGCGAGGACATCAAGAACGCTTTGCGTAACCGAATGGTTGTGGCGACTGCTGGCGTGAATGGATTCACTGTTTTAGATTCAGACTACGAGACGACAATCGTTGGAGGAATAGGCGGAGTTGAGGACTTGAATAATCCTGGAGGATCAATCCTTTGGTTCGACTCCACTAGAGCACTTTTCGGCAAGTGATTAAGAATTTGCCAAAAATGATCGCCCCGACTTTGATTCACCCACCTTCGTCACGCATCTGCCCAAGGAACTTGTGCCGCTCGCCAAGCTGTCGCCCGATGACCCGACCACTGTTGAGGTCTTCGAGTGCTGCATCAACGGCCAGGAGATTTCGCCCGGCTACACCGAGCAGAACGATCCCATCGCGCAGCGCGCCACGCTGGAACATCAAGCCGGCGGCGAACAACAAAAATTAGATGAAGATTTTCTCGTGGCGCTCGAACACGGCATGCCGCCCGCCGACGGCATCGGCATCGGCATTGACCGCCTGTGCATGATGCTCCTCGGCCAGGAAAGCATCCGCGACGTGATTTTATTCCCGCAGTTGAAGCTGAAATAACGAACCCAGTTGTCATGAGTCTCACGGCGCTTTCCATGAATTGGCAAATGACGGCGCTGTTCATTCTTATGCTCCTGCCGCTGTGTTTCTTGATGAAATTGATTGCATTTCGGGGCACGCCTGAAGCCAAGAACTTGGTGGTGATTCTTTCGTGGTTCCCCACGCCCGCTTCAGTGAGGCAGGCGTTGCCATTGAGTGCCGGACTGCGGTTAATCCGCCGTTTTGTCGCGGCTTTCGCTGTCTGTGTTTGTGCCTATTGGTTGTATGGGCAACTCCTGCGAAATTTCCGACTGCCGACGATTCTGCTGAGTTATATCGGCGCAATCATGCTCTGGCTGGTGAGCGAAGCACTGGGTTCGCTCGCGCCATTTGTTGCGCTCCCTTCGGGCCGGTTGTTGCCACTTCCTCACGGTTCGACGCCACTGCTCGCAAAAAGTTTGTCGGAGTTTTGGGGCCGGCGTTGGAACGTGTGGATGAGCGAATGGTTTCGCCAAGTCATTTTTCGCCCATTGCAGGCCCGTCCCGCGCCCGCGCTGTTTTTGGTTTTTCTGACATCGGGCATTTTTCACGAATGGGCAATCAATGTTCCGCTTTACATCGTCACGGGGAAAAAATGTTTCGGCTTCATGACGCTTTATTTTCTGCTCCAAGCGGCCGGCATTTTGATTGAACACAAAACACGCAACCGTGGGGTGCGGATTTTTCTGGTGTGGCTGTTCGTTTTCGGAGCCGCCCCACTGATGATCAACGAAGGGATGCTTCGCATTCTTCACCTTTGGCCGGAGTAAGCAGCAAAAGCTGGACGAGGATTTTCTGGTCGCGCTCGAACACGGCATGGGCATTGACCGCCTGTGCATGATGCTGCTCGGCCAGGAAAGCATCCGCGACGGCATTTTGTTTCCGCAGTTGAAACCGAAATGAGAACCGACGGCTGGAGAGGCGCGGTGTTCCGATGCCCCAAAGAGGCTTTGTCATTCAGCCAAGGGTTGCGAGGCACGAGCTACCCTGGGTTTCGGTCAAACACAACGACAACTCTGAAGGAGTTGCATCCGGAATGCCTCGGTGCCGGAACTCCTTCAGGGTTCAAAAATGTTTTGGGACGGTTACCCAGCGTAGCTCGTGCCTCGCAACGCCGGGCTGATGGATAGAATCCCGTCGGGATTCAGCCCATGTTCGTCACGCCTCTGCCCAAGGAACTCGTGCCGCTTGCCAAGCTTTCGCCCGACGACCCGGCGACCGTCGAAGTCTTCGAGTCCCAAAGGGACAGCCGGAAATTAGCCAGACACGAAGTGTCTGGTGGGCCGCAAAACAAATTCCGACCTGAAAGGACGGTGGAATCATCCGCGTTTTCCCTTGTCTCGCCGGGACAAATTATCATTTGAACATTTACCAGCCGCTCCTAGCTGGCTAAATTCCTTTGGTCGCTCCGCGACTCCGCCGGATTGATTGGCGGGCGCGGTCAGTTTTTTTTCATGCAACAACTCATCGCCGGGGTTCACAAGTTTCGCCAGGACGAGTTTGGCAATTACCGCAAACTCTTCCGCAAGCTTTCGCGTGAAGGGCAGAATCCGCACACGCTGTTCATCACCTGCTCGGATTCGCGGGTGCTGGCGGAACTCATCACCCAGAGCCAGCCGGGCGATTTGTTCGTGGTCAAGAACGTCGGCAACATCGTGCCGCCTGCGAGCGTGCGCGGCGACACGAATTCCACCGCCGCCGCGATCGAGTTCGCGGTGGCCAATCTGCGCGTCAGCGACATCGTCATCTGCGGTCATTCCCAATGCGGCGCGATCAGCGCCATGCTCGGCAAGCCGCCGGTGAGCGAGTCACTGCCGCATTTGCGCGACTGGCTGCAACTCGCTGCGCCGGTGCTGGAAACGTTGAACAAGAATTACGCGCACCTGCACGGTGCGATTGAACGCGAAACCGCCGCCGCCGAGGAAAACGTCCTGTTCGGTCTCGACAATTTGCGCAGCTATCCGTGCGTGCAGGAACGACTCGCGGACGGGACGCTGCGCCTGCACGGCTGGTTTTTCAAGATTGCCACGGCGGAGTTGTACGCTTACGACCCGCAGACGCTGCAATTTTCGCCGCTGGTGGCCAGCCAGTAGCGATGCTTCGGCAGGTGGATCAGTTGAGGACGGGGCAGCCTTTGATCATTGAGCTGGAGGTGGATTTCCTTTGCCAAGCTCCGGGGAAATGGTGCCTAGCGGAGGTGCGTCAGGCTTTCGAGTGTCTCTGTGGAACACTGTTGCCGCCATCAGGCGGTGGTGTTGAGCGTGCCGCCAACCGTTTGCGTTTGGAACTGTGGCAGGGCAGGGGAACTGGTGATCGAGACCGAACCCCCATCGTCGGCGTCGCCGTCGTTCGCGGCTGGGAGATTTTTAGCGCGTGCTGCGCGACCGGCGCTTTTGATGTCCAGCCGGAACGCGGCAAAAGCCTGTTTCGCGGCGGAGAGGTTGCCTGAATTGAGCGCGGCACCCACCGCCTGAAAATCCTTGCCAATCGGGCTGTTGGGATCGAACGGGCTTTTTCCGCCGGCGGCCTGCGAGGCGTTTTGAATGTCCGACTGCAAGCTGGTGAAGGCCTGAGTCGCGGCGTTCAAATTATTGGACTGGAGCGCGCGCTTGAGCGCATGAAAATCCTGGGAGTTTTGTTTGATATCGCTGCGCATCTGGTCAAGCGCGGGATCGGTGGACACGGCGGCGGGCGGAACGTAACCGCTCGCTCCGCTCACGGCATTCATTTGATTTGCATCCGCGCCAAGACTGGTGACACCGGACATTTCCATCATATTCATAAGCTTCGATATTCGTTCATGGCGGTGCTGTTAAAAGCACCGGCAATTTATATGTCGGAAAGCTGACTTTTGACTTAAATGATGTTTTGAGCAGATCGTGTGCCCGAGTAAAGGCCATCGCTTCACCAAGTATTGTGGGGAAAAGCGAAGCAAATGGGTCCGGCAGGAGGCGGCTTAAAAAATTAAAAACGGCGGGTGATGTTCCCGCCGTCATTAAATTTTCCGAATTATTCAGGCTTGCACGTTGAGCGTGCCGCCACTGCTCGAAGCACTGGCCGTTGATCCCGAGGTGCTGGTGGTCGAAGACGTGGTTGCGCTGGCACCCTTGTCGTCAGCGTCGCCGTCATTCTTCACCTGGTGGTGATGATGATGGTGCTTGGATTTTTGTGCTTTCATCGCGCTCTGCATGTCCTGGGTCAGCGTTTTGAAGGCGTTGGTTGCGCCGGCCGAATCTTTCGCGGTCAGCGCGGTTTGAAGCGCGGTGAGGTCGTTGCCGAGCGTGCTGTTGTTGCTGAACAGCTGACTCAAGGGATTCTTGCCCGTGTTGTTCTGCAAATCGGTTTGGAAGGTCGTCAGTGCACTTTGCGCCGACGTAAGATCGCCTGACTGGATGTCGCTGGCGATGCCCTTGAAATCCTTGAACAGTGTGCCGAAGCCATCCGTCGGCGGGGGCGGGGTTGTGTTTGTCGCGGAACCAACATTCGATACAGTCATATTTTTGTCTTTTATCCGCCAGCATAATGCCGGCCACAAGCCATTTATCGGATGGGATTGAATTGGCTTGAATCTTTTCAGTAGCCAATGTTTTAACTCCTTCCAGTAAAAGGGTGCCTCCGTCGCTTCCTGCTTTTATTTTTGCCGGGGTTGCGCTAAACAGGGCGAATGTATTCGCCGACGCTGGATGAATTTCAGAAGCTCGCGACGCAGGGAAATCTCATCCCCGTCGCGCGCCGCATTTTGGCCGATTTGGAAACGCCGCTCTCGGCCTACCGCAAAATCCGCGGGCAGGGCGAATCGTTCCTCTTTGAATCCGTCGAGGGCGGTGAGCATGTCGGGCGCTACTCGTTTGTCGGCTGCAACCCGCGCGCCATCATCCGGCAGGACGGTCCGCATATCCAAGTCATCGAAAACGGTCGTGTCCTCGAAAGCGCCGTCGTCGGGCGCGATGTGAAGGATGGCTTGGAGGTTGTGGAGCGGGTGATGAAAAAATTCTGCGCCGTCGCCACGCCGGGCCTGCCCCGCTTCACCGGTGGCGCCATCGGCTTCATCGGCTACGAATTCATCCACGACGTCGAACCCGTCGTGCCGCGCCCGGCGCACGATGAATTGAAGACGCCGGTGATGTATTTTCTGATCGCCGACCAGTTGCTCACTTTTGACCGCGCGCAGCAGACCATCACCATCCTCGTCAACGCGATTCTCGCCGATGCGGGAAGCTCCGCGGATGCCTACGAAAATGCAACGAGCGAAATTGACCGCATCATCTCGCTGCTCGAACAGCCGAGTGAACATCAGCCGCTAACCCTGCCCGATGATGTGCCGCCGGCGGCGTTTGAATCCAACCAGACCAAGGAAAAATTTTTCGCAAACGTCGAGGCGTCGAAGAAGTACATCACCGGCGGCGACATCATCCAGGTCGTCGGTTCGCAACGCTTTTCCGCGCCGGTCACGGCTTCGCCGGTGGACATTTACCGCGCGGCGCGCAGCATCAATCCCTCGCCCTACATGTTTTTGCTGGAGCTGGACGGACTTTCGCTCGTGGGCGCGTCGCCGGAGCTGCACGTCCGCTGCGAGGAGCGCAAAGTGGAAATCCGTCCCATCGCCGGCACCCGGCGGCGCGGCAAAAACGCCGAGGAAGACGCGGCGCTCGAAAAGGAACTGCTCGCCGATCCGAAGGAACGCGCCGAGCACGTCATGCTCGTGGACCTGGCGCGCAACGACCTGGGCCGCGTGTGCGATTTCGGCAGCGTGCAGGTGAAGGACTTGATGATTGTTGAGCGTTACAGCCACGTCATGCACATCGTGTCGCAGGTGGAGGGAAAACTTTCGGCGGAGCGCACGCCGTACGACCTGATGCGCGCGACCTTCCCCGCCGGCACGTTGAGCGGCGCGCCGAAAATCCGCGCGATGCAGATCATTTCCGAATTGGAGCAGACGACGCGCGGGCCGTACGGCGGCTGCGTCGGATATTTTTCCTTCGGCGGCAATCTGGATTGCTGCATCACGATCCGCACCGCGGTGCTCAAGGACGGCAAGGCGTACGTGCAGGCGGGCGGCGGCTGGGTGAACGATTCCACGCCGGAAGGCGAATACCAGGAAACGGTCAACAAGGCCAAGGCGATGCTCAAGGCGGTGGCGCTGGCGGAAACTTTCGCCAAATAACCGCTGAAAAACATTGTGTTGCCGCCGCGAAGATTTAGTTTTGGTGTCGCAGCGGAATGAAAACCTTTGCCCAATTGAAATTTCCCGGCCGGCTGATCGCCGTCGAAGGTCTCGACGGTTCGGGCAAATCCACGCAGATTTACCTGCTCCGCCGCTGGCTGGAGGCCGAGGGCGTGCGGGTTTACTTCAGCGAATGGAACTCCTCCGAACTCGTCAAGTCCGCCACCAGCAAGGGCAAGAAGCGCGAACTGCTCACGCCGACGACCTTCAGCCTGATCCATGCGACCGACTTCGCCGACCGTTATGAGCGGCATCTGCTGCCGCTGCTGCGCGCCGGTTACGTGGTGCTGTGCGACCGCTACATTTATACCGCGTTCGCCCGCGACGTGGTGCGCGGCTGTCCGCCGGCCTGGGTGCGCGGCATGTACAATTTCGCCGCGCTGCCGGACCTCACGTTCTTTTTCAAGGCGGATCTCGAAGTCTCGCTGAACCGCATTCTGGACGGCCGGCCGAAGCTGAAATTTTTTGAGGCGGGTATGGATTTGCGGCTGTCGAGCGATCCGTACGAAAGCTTCCGCATCTTCCAGGGCCGGATTTTGGAGCAGTATCTGGCGATGAGCACGGAGTTCAATTTCGTGGTGATGGACGCCAACGAGCGCATCGAGGCGCAGCAGAGCATCGTCCGGCAGATGGTCAGCCGGCGGATTGACCTGGACCGGTTCAAGCGCCAAAGCCCGTTGCCGCTGCCGCCGCCGGTGCGGCCCCGCGGCAAATTGGTGGAACTGGAGGATGAGCCGGCGGAATGAAAGCGAACCTCCAGAACCATATCGTGGTGCCCACGCCGGGCCGGCGCAAATTTTACGGCCACGGCATACCCGGCGTCAAAGCCGAGGAGCTCGTGGGTAAACTCATCGCCGTCGAGGGCGCGGATGGTTCGGGGCGCTCCACCCAGATTGCGCGGCTGGTCGAGTGGCTGGAAACCTGTGGTCACGCCACGGTGCAGGTCGGCCTGAAACGCTCCACGCTGGTGAGCGAGGAACTGGAGCGCGCGCAGGAGGGCAACATTTTAAGCCGCACCACGCTGAGCCTGTTTTACACCACGGATTTCGCCGACCAGTTGGAGAACATCATCCTGCCCGCGCTCAAAGCCGGGGCCATCGTGCTGGCCGACCGTTACATCTACACGCTGATGGCCCGGGACATGGTGCGCGGCATGGACGAAGCCTGGCTGAAAAACATTTACGGCATCGCGCTGGTGCCGGACGCGGTGTTCTATCTCGAAGTGGACGCCGAGGAACTGGTGCAGCGCAACCTGGCGAAGAACGCCACGCTCGATTACTGGGAAAGCGGCATGGACCTCGGCCTCTCGCGCGACGTCTTCGACAGTTTTGTGCAATACCAGACGGCGATGCAAACCGCCTTCCGCCGCCTCCAAAAAACCTACGGCTTCACCATCATCAACGGGAACCGCTCGGTGGACGGCATCACCAGCGAACTGCGGAAAAAAATCGGCGCGGTGCTGGCCGGTAAATAAGATTTTTAAGAATCGGTTTGGGGTGTGATGAAAATACAGCGTCTGCCAAAACTTGCCCGATGGTTTGCGGGTGTTTACTTCGTTTGGAGTGTTTTTGTTTATTTTTGGACTATCGGGAGTGAAGCGCACACTTGGTGGCCTATTTTTCTGTATTTCGTGATCTGGCCGATCAGTTATTTCTTTGAAGCCCTGCAGTCGGTTTGCTTGGATTGGCTAGTTCCTGACGCGAGAAACGCACCCAATTGGGTCTGGTATTTGAATGATGGTGTAATGGCTTTGCTTTATATTTTTGGCGGCACACTTTGGATGTGGTTTTTTGGGAAAATTATTTCAAGAGCAGTTACGCGATTGCTTCCGTTCCGAAACCAATCAACATTCAAATAATCCCCCAGGCTGCGGAGTGATACTTCTGAAACCTGGATTTCAACCCTTTATTGCTATTCAAACCAGTCCCAGATTTTTCAACACGCTCATGGTCGAGTGCGGTTTGTTCAAGGTGTAGAAATGAATTCCCGGCACGCCGTGGCGTAGCAAATCCTCACACTGCCGGGTGGCGTACTCGATGCCGAACTCCGCGGCGGCCTCGTCGTTGCCTTCCAGTTCCTCCAGCCGTTTGGCCAGCGGCGCGGGAATCCGCGCGCCGCACAGCGCGGTGAAGCGTTTGATTTGCGTTGCGCTCAGAATCGAGACGATCCCCGGGACCAGCGGCACGGTCACGCCGAGTTTCTGCGTCAGGTGGTCGCGAAACGCGTAAAAATCCGCGTTGTCGAAAAACAACTGCGTCAGCACAAAGTCCGCGCCCGCGCTGATTTTTTCCTTCAGGTGTCCCCAATCCACGATTTTGCCTTCCTTGCAGGCGATGTGGCCTTCGGGAAAACCGGCGACGCCGATGCTGAAACCGTCCTGTTCACGGATGAAATTGACCAGTTGGTTGGAGAATTCAAAGCCGCCGGGCGTCATTTTGAACTCGCCGCCGCCGGGCGGATCCCCGCGCAGCGCGAGGATGTTTTTCACGCCGAGCGTGCGGATTTGGTCGAGCAGCGCGCGGATTTCCGCTTTCGTGGAATTGACGCACGTCAGATGCGCCACGGCGGGCAGCCGGTGCTGCTTCTGGATTTGGTCCACGATCCGCAGTGTTTTTTCGCGCGTGCTGCCGCCGGCGCCGTAGGTCACGGAGCAATAGTCCGGTTTGGTTTGCAGCAGCGCCGGAATGGTCTTTTCCAGCAGTGCGCGGTCGCCGTCGTCGGTCTTCGGCGGGAAGAATTCAAAGGAAATCACCGGTTTGCCGGTGGCGCGCTTGGCGGCGTAAATGTCTCGGACCAGTTGCATGGGGCGAAACTGTGTCAGAATGCTTGCTCGAATCCAAGTTTTTCTCCGCGCCGAAATCGGGCTGGAAAAAACGCGGCGGCGGCTTAAACTCGGCGCGTGGCTCAGACGCGACATTGCTGGAAATGCGGCACCGAATACAAATTGTCCGGCGCGCCCGGCCGCCTGGAAACCTGCGAGCGCTGCGGCGCGGATTTGAAAGTCTGCCTCAACTGCGCCAGCTACGAGCCGCGCCTGGCCCACCAGTGCCGCGACCGCCGCGCCGAACCGGTGGCGGAGAAGCACATGGCCAATTATTGCGAGTGGTTTGAGATGATCCGCCGCGAATTCGTGCCGCCGAAAACGGACGCCTTCAACGTCTCGCGCGAAGCCCAGGCGCGCGACCGCCTCAAAAACCTGCTGGGCGACTGAGTCTTTCCCGTAACCCCGCCCTTTCGCTCCGCGTCTGCCTCAGGGTGTGCGCGGCACCGGGACGAAATCGTGCTGGACTTTCACGGTCCCGGCTTCGACCAGCAGCCGGTAGCTCACGCCCGGCTCCAGCGGATCGGCCGCGGCGCCTTTCACGGCCGGTTTCATGCCCCGGATGTTGAGACCGTAAACAAATTCCTTCAGCGGAATGGAATTCGAGTCGGACAGCAGGCTCCAAATGGGATGCGGATACTTGTTGGTGGCGGCCTCGCTCACGGGAATCACCTGGACCGACGTGAGCCGGAGCTCGCGGTTGATGAGAAACACGAGGGGATTAGCAGGCGCCTTGGCGGCGGGACCGCGGGCCAGCCAGCCGCGCGGCTGGACGGAGCGGTGCGAGATTTGAATAACTTCCGAGGCAAAGCGGTCTTTGTTCAGGTACAGGCTCAAAGCGCCGAGCAATAGAACAGCGGCGATGATGGATATGTTTTTTGTTGTCATGGGCATCAGCACAGACGCTGCCGGAAACAGAGTATTCAAAGTAAAACAAAGTTACAGCATTGCATGAAAAAGAAACGGATTCAAAAGAATGGGCGCTTGACCCGGGCTTGGCCCCAAATGCGCGCCGGTGGTTTCACCTTGATCGAACTGCTGGTGGTCATCGCCATCATCGCCATTCTGGCCAGCATGTTGTTGCCGGCCCTGAGCCGGGCGAAGGAAACCGCCTACCGCATCAAATGCGCGAACAATCTCAAGCAACTGGGGTTATCGGCGCAAATGTACGCGGACGACAATGCGGGTTATCTGCCGCCGCGCACCAACTCCAATCGCTGGCCCGACTTGTTGCAGAGCATTTACATTAACCAAAATCTGCTCCTCTGCCCCTCGGCCGCGCAGCAGGGCACGAACCTGACCAGCGGCCCGGCCAACACCGCTGATGGCGCGGCACGCAGCTATTTGATCAACGGCTGGAACGACTATTTCAAAAACAATCTTCCGGCCGCCGAATTCAACACCTACATGGCGGGTACTTATGCCCACGCGGCGCTCAAACAAAGTGCCGTGGTAAAATCCACGGACACCATTCTGTTCGGCGAAAAGAAAAGCGACGTGATGGATTTCTTCATGGATTTGGAGGAGGGATTCGGAAACGATTTCGACAAGGTCGAACACGGCCGGCATTCCCGGCCGAATCCTGCGGTCCGTGGCGCCGGCTCCAATTTTGCCTTTGCAGACGGCAGCGCGCGCTTTCTCAAATACGGTACCGCCGTTTGGCCGCTGAACCAGTGGGCGATCAGCGACACGAACCGCCGGCTTTACGCGTTTCAATTGCCGTAACCCGCCGCCGCGCCTGCACGGGCGGTTTCAAATTCGGTCGCTCTGGCACTTTTGACTCCAGCTCGTCGGCCGCCGCCAACGCCGGGTTCAGGGGTTGGGTTCGCTTAGGGCAAAGCGTCGATGCGACAGTTCGAACCCAACCGGGGAGTAATCCAATTTCGGCCACGGCTTCCGAACGACATTGCCAAAGGCATCGCGGTTGAGTAAGTTGAAAACGTGCGATGTTCCGAAACCAGTCCGCTTGTTCGGCCCGCATGAACCTGCCGCCGCTCATTCTGGCCTCCGTCTCGCCGCGCCGCGCCGAGTTGCTGCGCGAGCTGGGGGTGGAGTTCGTCGTGGTGCCGAGCGCCGCGCCGGAAATCCACGACGACCAGATCACCGCCCGCGAGGCGGCGCTGGTCAACGCGTACCGCAAAGCGCGCGCTGTGGCCAAGCAGTTTCCGGATGCGTTGGTGCTGGGTGCCGACACCTTGGTTTATCTCGGCACGGAATTGTTCGGCAAACCGGCGACGCGGGACACGGCGGCGGACATGCTGGCGCGGCTCCAGGGCCGCACCCACGAGGTGGTCACGGCGGTTTGCCTGCTCCACCTGCGCCGTCACCGGCAAAAAATTTTCGCGGACACCACCTCCGTCACTTTCCGCCCGCTGGACGCCGCGCAAATCCGCGCCTACCTGGACCGCGTGAATCCGCTCGACAAGGCCGGGGCCTACGCAATCCAGGAATCGGGCGACTTGATCGTCGAGGAGATTTACGGCTCCTACTCCAACGTGGTCGGGTTGCCGGTGGAACAACTGCGCTCGGAACTGGCGGCCTGGGATTAAGCGCCGGAAAGTGGTTTGCCTCGGTTCAAGTTCCTCTGTTCCCGCTCAATTCCCGCCACAAATAGGCGCTCATCAACTGGCCTTTGGCGTAACAGTCGAGATCGAATTTTTCATTCGGCGAATGGGCATTGTCGTCGGGCAGCGCTAAACCGAGAAGCAGAGTTTCCGCGCCCAGGATTTTTTTGAAGTCATTCACGATCGGAATCGAGCCGCCCTCGCGCATCAGCACCGGCTCGCGGTGGAAGGCCGATTTCAGGGCGCGCAGCCCCGCCTGCGCCATCGCGCCGGTGGGCGAAACCAGATACGGCTCCGCGCCGTGCCCGGTTTCCAGTTCCAGCCGCACCGTCGGTGGACAGATTTTTTTCAGGTGCGCGCGGACCAGCGGGAGAATCGTCGCGGGATTTTGATCAGGCACGAGCCGGAGCGTGAGTTTGGCCCGCGCCCAGGAGGGCACGATGGTTTTGCTGCCCGCGCCCTGGTATCCGCTGGTCAGGCCGTTGATTTCCAAGGTGGGCCGTGCCGAGCGCTGTTCCAGAAACGTCCAGCCTTTTTCGCCGAACAATTGCGGCACGCCGAGAAACTTCCGATAGGCGTTCTCCGTGAGCGGCAGCCGGGCAAACTCTTTCCGCTCGAATTTGGACAGCGGCCGGACGTCCTTGTAAAAACCGGGAATGGCGACGCGGCCGTTTTTGCCGCGGAGCTGGGCGAGCAGTTGGGCCAGCGCCATCGCCGGATTGTCCACAGTCCCGCCGAAGATGCCGGAGTGCAGGTCGCGCGAGGGGCCGTGCAGGGTGATTTCCAGCGCGGCGATGCCGCGCAGCGCGTAGGTCAGGGCCGGCTGGTTTTTCGCCGGCATTCCGGTGTCGGAGACGACCACCGCGTCGCAGCGCAGATCGCGGCGATGTTCCTTCAAAAAATGCGCCAGGCTTTTGCTGCCGACTTCCTCCTCGCCTTCGATGACGAACGTCAGGTCGCACGGCAGTTCGGTGCCGGTTTTCAGGAACGCCTCGACGGCGTTGAGGTGGGCAAGGTGCTGGCCTTTGTTGTCGCTGGCGCCGCGCGCGAAAAGCGAGCGACCTGCGATCCGCGGCTCGAACGGCGGCGAGGTCCACAATTCAAACGGCTCCGGCGGCTGCACGTCGTAATGCCCGTAAACCACGAAATGCGGGCGTTTGCCGGACTTCACCCTGGCGGCGGGAGTTTTGGCGAGCACGATCGGATGGCCGTCGGTCAAACACAACCGCGCGTCCAGGCCGATTTGCTGGCAATGGCGGACAAGCCATTCCGCGCAGGCGCGGACATCGTGGCTGTGCTGGGGCTGGGCGGACACGCTGGGAAAGCGGACATAGTCGCAGAGTTCGTCCACGAACCGATCTTCGTTCTGTTTCAAAAAATCAATGACGGCTTGCATCGCGTTTGATCTAGCAGGAAAGTGACGCCAATGCAAAAGAATGCACGCGCTGCGCTGAAAATTTCCGTCATCGTTCCGGCGTTCAACGAGGAACGGCTGCTGGGCGAAACGCTGCGCCAAATCCAGGCGGCGACCGGCGCTTTTGCAAAACGAGGCTGGGCGACGGAACTGATCGTGTGCGACAACAACTCCACCGACCGGACGGCGGAGGTCGCGCGGGCGGCCGGTGCCACGGTTGTGTTCGAACCGGTCAATCAGATCGCCCGCGCCCGCAATCGCGGCGCGGCAGCGGCGGCCGGCGACTGGCTGGTGTTCGTGGACGCTGATTCGCATCCGAGCGTGGAACTGTTCGCCGAAGTCGCCGACGCGATCGCGGCGGGCGACTGCCTTGCGGGCGGCTGCACGGTGAAACTGGACGGGCATTACCCCGTCGCCAGCGCGGTGACGTGGGGTTGGAACCGGCTGAGCCGCCTGAAAAAGTGGCTGGCGGGCTCGTTCATTTTTTGCGAGGCGGCGGCGTTCAGGGACACCGGCGGCTTCAGCCTGGAGTTGTTCGTGACCGAGGAAATCGAACTGAGCCAGCGGCTCAACAAGCTGGCGCGGGCGCGCGGCAAAAAAATCGTAATCCTGCACCGGCATCCGCTGGTGACCTCGGCGCGCAAACTGCATCTCTATTCGGCGCGCGAACATGTCTGGTTTTTGGTGCGCACGGTTTTAGGCCGCGGCCGGACATTCAAGACCGCGGCGGATTGTTCGATCTGGTACGACGGGCGGCGGTGAATCGCCAAATTCAATCGTCCACCGGGCCCAGCGGAAATCTCGCCGCTTGCCAAGCGGAGCAGCGATTTGTTTAATTCCCCGTGCTCAACCAGCAAACGCTCAACCGCCCGGCCAGTTTTTCGGGTGTCGGCCTGCACAGTGGCAACCGGGTCACGATGAACTTCCTGCCCGCGCCCGCCAATGCCGGCATCCGCTTTCGCCGCGTGGATCTCGAAGGCAAACCCGAAATCGAGGCGCGCGTTGAAAACGTGGTGGAAACCAACCGTTCAACCACGCTGGGCAAGGGCAACGTCAAGGTGCACACGGTCGAACACGTCCTCGCCGCGTTCGCGGGCTACGGCGTGGACAACGCGGTCGTCGAACTGGACGCGAACGAGCCGCCGATTGGCGACGGCAGCGCGTCGGAGTTTTGCAAAATGATCCAGGCGGCGGGCCTCGCGCCGCAGGCGGAAAAGCGTGAAACCTACACCCCCAGTGCGCCGCTGGAATTGAAGGCGGGCGAGACGACGATGACGCTTTTTCCCGGCGAGGGTTTCCAGATCACCTGCACCAGCGCGGACAAGGACGGCCGGTTCACTCAGTTTTACAGCGTTGATCTGACGCCGAAAACGTGGGAGAAGGAACTCTCGCAGGCGCGAACTTTTTGTTTTTTTGAGGAGATCGAATATCTGATCAAGAACGGCCTGATCAAGGGCGGTACGCTGGAAAACGCCGTGGTGATCCGCGACGACGCGGTGCTGACCACCGAACCGCTGCGGTATCAGGAGGAATTTGTCCGCCATAAAATTTTGGACATCATCGGCGATCTGTCACTGCTGGGCCGGCCGATCCAAGGCCATCTGGTCGCCGTGAAGCCAAGTCATTCCGCCAACTGCGAGATGGCGCGGCTCCTTCACGCGCAGATGCAAAAGCCGATCCGCGCCGCGCAGACGTTCGGCCCGCCGCCGGTGCCGGTAACGAAAAGCAGCGAAGACCGGAAAACCGCGCTGCTGGAAGTGCTGGACCAGGGCGGCGGGCTGGACGCCACGCAGGTCATGCAAATCCTCCCGCACCGCTATCCGTTCCTGATGGTGGACCGTGTGGTGAAGCTGGATGGCAATTTCGTTTCCGCCATAAAAAACGTGACGGTGAACGAACCTTATTTCCAGGGGCATTTCCCCGGCCACCCGATCATGCCGGGCGTATTGCAACTTGAGGCGATGGCGCAGGTTGCGGGCATCATCATGCTGCGGCGCGCGGAAAACGCCGGGCAGATCGCCTACTTCATGGCCGCCGACAATGTGAAATGGCGCAAGCCGGTGCTGCCGGGTGACGTGCTGGTGATCGAAGTCGAAATGACCAAGGTGCGCGGCAAACTCGGCAAAGCCAAGGGCGTGTGCAAGGTGCGCGACGAGGTGGTGAGCGAGGCCGAAATCACGTTCATGCTCGTGGACAGCCAATGAGGAATTGCCGATTACCATGATTCATCCCACTGCCGTCATTCACCCGAAAGCCCGACTCGGCGCGGGCTGCGAGATCGGGCCATACTGCGTCCTCGGCGAACACGTCGTGCTTGGCGACAACTGTAAATTACATTCGCATGTCGTGCTGGACGGCCACACGCGACTGGGGCAGGGGAATGAAGTCTTTCCATTCGCCAGCATCGGATTGAAAACGCAGGACTTGAAGTGGAACGGCGGCGTCACCCGGACTGAGATCGGCGATCAAAATACTTTCCGCGAATACGTTTCGATCCACAGCGCGACCGGCGATGGTGAAGTCACGCGCGTCGGCTCGCACAATCACATTCTGGCCTACTGCCACGTCGCGCACAATTGCACCCTGGGCGACCACCTCATCATGTCCAACGTGGCGACGCTTGCCGGGCACGTCACGGTGGAAGATCATGCAGTCATCGGCGGGCTGGCGGCGGTGCATCAATTCTGCCGGATCGGCCGGCGGGCGATGATTGGCGGCTGCTCGAAAGTGGTGCAGGATGTGCCGCCATTCATGATGGCCGACGGCAATCCCGCCGCGACGCGCACGATCAACAAGATCGGGCTGGATCGCGGTGGCATTTCGGCGGAAGCCCAGGCGGCGCTCCGGACTGCGTACAAAATCCTGTTCCGCGATGGTTTGACGATTTCCAACGCGCTGGTGCGGATCGATAAGGAACTGCCGCCGCTGCCGGAAATTCAGCACCTGGTCCGGTTCGTGAAATCCAGCGAACGCGGCATCGGCAAGTAGGTCGAAGCCCTGGTGCGCCAGTGCTGCTAATTGCCGGAAACCTCATGCCAGCCAATGGGTTCGCCGTCCGGAAGTCTCACCAGTTCGGAGTTCTGTTTCGGCGGTGCCTGCGGTTTCCAACTGCCCTTGCCTTGCAAGTGGACCGTGGTTGTCTGAAATGGTGCAATGACCACAGGCACGCGGACGCGGCCGTAATCGGCAGACGAGAAATTTCCAAAAGTTGTGGACGGCGGGGGGCGGGAAAAAGGCATCCTGAGGGGACAAAATAAACCTGCTGCCATCACCGCTTGACCGCAGGCGAGCGGACGGCTCCCGGATCACCACCTACACCCTCTACCGGATTTCCCAGCGGCTCCAAGCGCGGCGGCGGCAGATCGGAGGCGGCAGCGCAGATCAGACACACGAAGCGGGAACCGAACTTTCCGAACGACTCCCTGAAACACGGGCAGACACGGGCGAATGTGTTGTGACTTTTCGGTGTGACTCGACTTGGATTTTACGTAACTCGTTGATTATAAAAGTGGCGGAGAGAGGGGGATTCGAACCCCCGATACGGCTTTTGACCGTATACCGGTTTAGCAAACCAGCGCCTTCAGCCACTCGGCCATCTCTCCATTGCTGCCGAACGGAGCGAGTGTGTCACGGATTTGCGGGCCGTCAAGTTCGCAGTGCCGGCATCCTCATTATTGTTGGGGGAGGCAGCTCAGGTTGGGCTGGGGCTTGGTGAGTATTCTCGAAAAAGGGTTGGCCTTGGGGTGCACAATCTCTAGACTGAGGCTTGGAAACAACTCCCAGCAGGTCATGAGCTTTAAATCGCTGCTTGCCGCCGCCTCTTCCGCGACCGCCCTTGGCGCGGCCCTGACGGTGTTTTGCGGTTTGCTAATTTGGGGCACTTCGTTGGGCGACGTTTGGGAAGACGCCAGCTACGATTCCCTTTTTCGTTTCGGCGCGCGGGAGGTGACCAACCAAGTGGTGCTCATCCAGATGGACGACGCCGCGTATGCCTGCTTTCAACAAAAACGCGGTGAGCGTTGGGACCGCAGTTTGCACGCAAATTTGTTGAACCGGCTGGCTGCTGACGCTTGCCCACTGGTCGTGCTTGACATTCATTTTGGCGAGACGGTCCCTGCCACTGACGCTGAACGGACGAAGGACAAGAAACTGGCTGAGGCTTTGGGCGGACTGCGTCATGCGGTGCTGATGGCTGAAGTCACCGAGCCGGTCCATCCACAAACGGAGATGGCAGAGGTGGAGTTGCCGGTGCCGCTGTTTTTGAACGCCGCCACCAACTGGGGGGTGGGCAAGTTGAATCCGGCAGCCGACGGAATCGTTCGTCGGCACTGGCCCTTTCCTGCTCCCCTGAGCGGCTTTCCAAGCCTGCCCTGGGCGGCGGCGCAACTGGTTCACCCTGCGGCGGCGAAATTTCCAAAGGAACAACCACCGCAGGAACAATGGTTGCGTTACTATGGGCCGCACGGTGCTTGGGAACGTTTGAGTTACCAGTTCGCCTCGAACCAGCCCCCGGACTTTTTCCGGGATAAGATCGTGTTTCTCGGCAACGCGCCCCCGCCCGACGAGGCGTCCACCAATCAGGATGCGTTTCGCACACCGTACGGAAACACCGTCGGCGGCATGGAGATTCTGGCCACGGAATTTTTGAACTTGATGAATGGCGACTGGCTCCGCCGCCCGCCGGCGTGGGTGGAGTTTCTCATTTTGGTTGCGGCGGGAATGTTGCTCGGCTGGGGATTTGCTTTCGTAGCGGAAAAAATCGTCGCGGTTGCCGCAGGCCGGCTGCCGCCGCGGGCCACCTTGGTTGTGGCGTTGGCAGGGACGACCGGACTGGCATTGGCGACCGCGCTGGGTTTGATGCTGGCGTTTGCCGCCTGGAGTTATTTCACCAATTACTGGTTTCCCTGGCTGGTGATTGCTGGCGCCCAAGTGATCTGCGCGTTGGTCGTGGCTCTGGGGGCGGTGGCGGCAGCGCTGGCATTGCGCCGCCGGGGAACCGAGTGGCCGCCGCCGGACTTCGATTTGATCAAGAGCATTGGCACGGGCGGGTTTGGCGAAGTCTGGCTGGCGCGCGACGCGGGTGGGAATTTCGTCGCGGTGAAAAAAGTGGAACGGCAAAAATCCGGTGACCCCTGTAAAATTGAGTTCAAAGGTATTGCGCGGTACATCCCCGTTTGCACCCAGCATCCCGGTTTGCTCCAGATTGGTTTTCTCAGTCGGATCAAGTGGGGGGAGTATTTTTACTACACGATGGTGCTGGCGGACGCACGCCAGCAGCAGTGGAAAAACGCCCCCGCGACCTACAAACCGCGTGTTTTGACCAGCGAGCGCGCCGAGTCTGAAACCGGACGGTTGCCTCCCGAAAAATGTGTGGATCTGGGCGTGGACATCGCCGAGGCCCTGGCTTTTCTGCACCAGAAAAAACTGGTCCACCGAGATGTCAAACCCTCGAACATTGTCTTCATCGAAGGCCGGCCCAAGCTTGCCGACATGGGTTTGGTCAGCGACATCCGGCTCCCCAAGGACATGACCAACGCCGGCGGCACGTTTGATTACTTGCCAACCACGCCAAACGAACCGCTCGGCACGCCCGCGACGGATGTTTACGCTTTGGGCAAGGTGCTTTACGAGGTAAGCACCGGGCTGCATCCGCGCGAGGCGTTTCCGGTGCTGCCCCCGGCGGTGGTGGAAAACGCCGGGGTCTGGAAAAAATTCAAGCCGCTCAACGACCTGATTCTGAAAGCCTGCGAGGCAGACTGGTCTCGCCGGTTGACCGCCGCCGAATTGCACCGCGCGTTGTTGGAACTGCAGAAGCATCCCGACGGCTGCGCGGCGGGAGACGCGCCTGCGGAATGGAATTTCCCAGCGGGCGCTGAAACACCTCCTCAAGAAGGCGGCGCGAAGGAGCGACAAAATTAGCCGGGAAAGGGCTTTACACGAACGGCGGGAAAATCTAAACTGTCCGACATTATTATTCTTAAAGCGAACAACGATAGTATGGAAGCCAAAGCAAAGACCATTGAGTCATTCAAGTTACATGAGCGTGACACCGGTTCCGCCGATGTCCAGATTGCCCTGCTCACGCAGCGCATCAACCACCTCACCGAACACCTTCAGACCAACAAAAAGGACCACGGCTCGCGGCGCGGGCTGCTGATGATGGTCGGCGAACGCCGCCGGCTCCTGGATTACTTGAGCAACACGGACGTGAACCGCTACCAGGCGATCACCAAAAAGCTCAAGCTGCGCCATTGATTTACCCGACGGACCGGTGGCATCATCATGCCTCACCGCCGCCGGCCCGCCGCAGAAATTGAACCGCAACACGCGAGCGGTTCAGTTCGGATTCCAATTCGCGTCAAAAAAACCGTTGCCCCGGGTAATTTCATTCAGCTCCGACCGCGTTCGGAGTTCACTGAAGTTCCTTGGCGGCAACGGAGGTAGCAACCAAAACTATGTCCGAAAAAGTCATCGCCCCAATTGGGGACAAACAAATCATCATTGAAACCGGCAAACTCGCCAAGCAGGCCGACGGCGCCGTCACCGTGCAACTTGGCGAAACGATCGTCATCGTCGCCGCCGTCGCCGCCACCAAGGCCAAGGAAGGCCAGGATTTCTTCCCGCTCACGGTGGATTATCGGGAGAAGGCCGCCGCCGCCGGAAAATTCCCCGGCGGTTATTTCAAGCGCGAAGGCCGGCCGACCGAGAAGGAAATTCTCACCTGCCGCCTCACCGACCGCCCGATTCGTCCGCTGTTTCCGAAGGGCTGGTACAACGAAGTCCAGGTCCAGACTGTCGTCCTCAGCGCCGACGGCGAAAACGATCCGGACATCCTGAGCATCGTCGGCGCGTCCGCCGCGTTGATGGTAAGCGACATTCCGTGGGACGGCCCGCTGGGTGCCGTGCGTATCGGCCGGGTCAACGGCCAGTTCATCGCCAACCCCACCCATGTTCAGATGGGCGAAAGCGATCTCGATCTCGTCTATGTCGGCAACGCCACGGACATCGTGATGTATGAAGGTTCGGCCAAGGAAATCACCGAGGCGGACTTCAACGCCGCGTTGAAGTTCGGCCAGGAATGCTGCCTGCCGCTCATCGCCGCGCAAAAGGAACTCGTCGCCAAGGCCGGCAAGAAAAAACGCGAAATTACATTGAACATCGTCCCCGACGAAATTCTTCAGGAAGCGAAGAAACTTGCCGGCGACCGTTTTGTTCCTGCGTTGCTTACGCCCGGCAAACTTGCCCGTGAAGCCGCCTGCAAGGCGATTCAGGACGAGGTCGGTTTGAAGCTCGTTGAAAAATACGGCGCGGAAAAAGTCACCAAGTTCGTGATCAACGACGCGTTTTACTACATCCAAAAGGAAGCCGTGCGCAGCCTGATCTTGAACAGCGGCAAGCGCCTGGATGGCCGCGGTTTTGACACCGTCCGGCCCATCTCCGGCGAGGTCGGGATTCTGCCCCGCGCCCACGGCTCGGCGATTTTCGCGCGCGGCGAAACGCAGGCCGTCACGCTCGCCACGCTCGGCACCGGCGAGGACGCGCAGGAGTTCGATTCCTACACCGGCGGCGAGACGGAAAAGAAATTCATCCTGCATTACAACTTCCCGAATTTCTCGGTCGGCGAAACCGGCCGCATCAGCGGTCCGGGCCGGCGCGAAATCGGCCACGGCGCGCTCGCCGAACGCTCGATTGAGCCCATGCTGCCGCTGGACACCTATCCCTACGCCATCCGCATCACCAGCGAGATCATGGAGTCCAACGGCTCCACCTCGATGGCCTCAGTCTGTGGCGGCACGCTCGCGCTCATGGACGCCGGCGTTCCGATGATCCGCCCGGTGGCGGGCATCAGCGTCGGCATCTGCACCGACCACGACGCGAACAAGAAAATCGCCCGCTACCAACTCCTGACCGACATCATCGGTTGGGAAGATGGCTACTGCGACATGGACTGCAAAATCGCCGGCACGGAAAAGGGCATCACCGGCTTTCAACTTGACTTGAAGTTGAAGGGGCTGCCGCACGCGATCATGGCCGAGACGGTTGAGAAGGCGCGCATCGCCCGCATCCACATTCTTGCCGAAATGGCCAAGACCATCGCCGCGCCGCGCGCCGACATCAGCAAATACGCGCCGCGGATCGAGACCATCAAGATCAACCCGGAGAAGATCGGCCTGCTCATCGGACCCGGCGGCAAGAACATCAAGAAACTCGTCGAGGAATCCGGCTGCGAAATCAACATCGAGGACGACGGCACGGTGAACATCTTCTCCGTTTCGCCCGAAGGCATGAAGATCGCGCGCGAAGCCATCACCGGCATGACCGCCGAAGCTGAGATCAACAAGATCTATCGCGGCAAGGTTGTCACGATCAAAGAATTCGGCGCGTTTGTCGAATTCCTCCCTGGCAAGGACGGCTTGGTTCACATCAGTGAACTGGCCAACTTCCGCGTCAAGAAGACCGAGGACATCGTCAAGATGGGCGATGAAATCTGGGTCAAATGCCTCGGCGTGGATGAAAAGGGCCGCGTGCGGCTTTCGCGCAAGGCGGCGATGGAAGACCGCGACCGCGAAATGGGCATCGAACCCACGCCGCCGCCGGCCGACCAGGCGGGCGATGCGGATGAAGCGGCAGCGCGTCCCGAACGGCCGGAGCGCCGCGAGCGCCGCGACCAGGGTGGACGCCCGCCCAGGCACTGACTTATCGTGACTTGAATTCAAGGCGGGCCGGCAACGGCCCGCCTTTTTGCTGGCCAAAAAATCCTGCCCAGCACTTTGCTGGGCGGGAAATGTGGCAAACGGATAATTACTTGGCTGGCGCGGCGGTGGCCGGTGTGCTGGTGGTGGACGCGTCCGTGCCCGGCGCGTCGGTGGTGGGCGCCTTCTTTTTCTTATGGTTCAGGCCGGCCTTGGTCATCTTCGCCTTGTCTTCGGCGGACATCTTGGCCCGTTCTTCCTTGTCCAACTTGCCGTCCTTGTTGGTGTCGTATTTCGCGAGCATTTCCTTCATGACCGCCTTTTGCTCGGTCGTGAGTTCTTGCTTTTTCTTGCCACCCGCGTCTTGCGCGGAAACCGTCAGCGCCAGGGCGCAGGTAAGACCCAATGCCGTCAGTAGTTTTTTCATATTGTTTATTCGGTAGTCTGTTATTCGCGGCATTCGCCGCCGCCTGTCGGACGCCGTGCAGCCCGTTCTGGTTACAGTCCCGGGCTAAATTTGTTGCCCAACCGTTTCGATAATTTTCTGGACAAATGCAGCAGGCCTGATTTAATGAGGTCACAAACATTCAGTTCCACTAAAAAACTTCAGTTGGGCGAGCTTCGGGGCACGAGGGATCAAGAATTAGATTTTAGTTTGTGAAAACAACAACAAGAATTTCTCTGGTGGCGCTGGCGCTGGCGACCAGCCTGGCTGGCGCGGCCCAGGCGGGTGTTCGGTTCACCACGCTGGCCGCGTTCGGCGGCACCAACGGTTATGACGCCCAGGCCAATCTGGTCCAGGCCGGCGACGGCAATTTTTACGGGACCACGACCTATGGCGGTTACGCCGGCGGCACGAACTCGAACTACGGAACGCTTTTTCGGATAACTCCCGCCGGTACGCTGACGTCCCTTTTCTCCTTTGGCTCGACCAACGGCTCCGATCCGAGTTCAGGACTGATGCAAGCCCAAGATGGCAAACTCTATGGCGGATCCTACTCTGGCGGAGCAATCGGCGGCGCGGTATTCCAAATGACCACGAACGGGGTTTTCACGAACTTGGTTTCGTTCTCGTTCGCCACCGGCTGGGGACCCTTGAGCCGTTTAATCCAAGCATTTGACGGGAATCTTTATGGAACCACCTCGCTCAGTTTTCCCGGTGCCGGGACGGTGTTCAGGGTTACAACCAATGGCTCACTGGTGAGCCTCGCTTCGTTTGCAACAACAAACGGAGCAAAACCCACCGGGGCTTTGCTGCAAGGGGCCGACGGTTATTTGTATGGCACAACTTTTCAGGGCGGCACAAACGGCGGCTACGGTACCGTTTTCAAGGCGGGCACCAACGGCGGGCTCGACAGTCTGGTTTCGTTTGCCAGCACCAACGGCGCCACTCCCAACGGCGGTCTGGTTTGGGGGCTGGATGGCAATCTCTACGGCACCACCACAGGCGGTGGTACTGCCAACGTGGGGACTGTGTTCAAAGTAACCACCGCCGGCGTGCTGAGCTCGCTCTATTCCTTTTCAACCAACGGCAGTGGTGGTTACAACCCTCACGCCGGGCTGACCTTGGGGGCCGACGGGAAATTCTACGGCACAACTTACAACGGCGGCTCCCAAACCAATGGCACCATTTTCTCAGTTACGCCGGACGGCAACGTCAGTTTTCTCTTTTCGTTCACGAACCAGTTGACCGGTGGCAGTCCCGACGCCGGGCTGACGGTGGGCACGGATGGCAATTTCTACGGTGTCACCACGACGGGTGGAGCGCAGGGCTACGGAACGGTCTTCCGTATCGGTGTTCCGATGGCACCCGCTGCTTATGCCGCCGCCCAGGTGGGCAACTCATTTGTGTGCAGTTGGAAGGCTGTCGCCGGACAAACCTACCAGCCCGAGTTTTCCACGGCGTTGGACGGAACGGGTTGGACCAGCCTCGGCAACCCGATCCTGGCCACCAACGGCACCGCGAGCGTTTCCGATCCGCTGGGTGCCAACACCCAGCGTTTCTACCGCGTGCACGTGCTGCCCTGAGCACTGGCCCGCAGCCGTCAGCTTTCGATCACGTTGATCTCCACCGGCTCCACGTTCACGCCGCTTTTCTCCAACCATTTGATGGCGGCTTTGACCTCTGCGCGAGCGCCGTCGAGTTCGAGGCAGACGATGCCAATCTCGTCATTCACGCTGGCCTGACGGATGTTGGTGACGACTTTGAACTTGTGTCCAACCTCCCAGATGAACGGCTTCTTGATGAGCTTCGGCGGATACATCAACCAGAGGCGCGTCTGTTCGGGGGAACTCGAGGTGGTGAGCTTGCGGGACTTTGATTTGGCGGCCATAGAAAATTAAAAATGGTTGCTCAATTTTGGTGCGGCGAGCTTCCGCGCGAGCCGCGGCTCGTCGGCAACCTCGCCTCATCCGTCAAATTCTAGCCCCCGGCGATGGCGGGGATGATGCTGATTTCGTCGCCGTCTTTGAGCGGCGTCGCGCGGTTTTGGAGGAAGCGGATGTCCTCCTCGTTCACATAGACGTTCACGAAGCGTCGGACTTCGCCTTTTTCGTCCACCAGACGTTCGGCGATGCCGGGGAACCGCGCTTGCAGTTCATCAATGGCTCCACCGATGTTGGCGGCGTTGACTTCGACCAGCTCCTCGTTGTTGGTCAACTTGCGGAGCGGCGTGGGAATGCGGACTTTTTTGGACATAAATTTAATTTTGCACTGATGAATTGATGATGCACAACAAGAATGAATTCAACCATACCCTTTCTTGTTATGTCTTTTTACTAATTCTTTAGCTTCGTCGCTCGGCGCGGATTTTTTTGAAGCGGCTGCTCGCTGTTCAACATAAACACGAGAAGGTTTCAATCCGTTTTTCTTGGACTGCTTTTTTAGACGCGCATTTGCCTTCATTGACTTCTTCAACATACCCTCATCTAATATTTTACCGAGCACACGTGTTCGCTCTTCATCGCTTGAATATTCAAAGCGAAATGCTTTTCTGAACTTAGCGCGAGAAAAATGAACGCTTCGTGACATGATGATTTTTATTACGCATTTACTTTTTCTTCATGCGCCAGCAGCGCCTCGAACTCGCGCAGGCTCGGCTTGGTTTTAAGCGGCAACAGCCTTACGGCGGCTGGCTTTGGATTTTGAAAAATTTGCAACCGGGTGGCCGGAATGTTTTTGCCGTTCGCGGGCATCGGCAAAGAGTTTTTCCACGCTGTGGCCGCGTGCGGCGGACAAGGCGTCCTTGATGCGCCAGATTTCCTGGAGCACTTCATCGGTGCTGTGATAGACTGTTTTTTTAATCGTTGCGCTCATACAATTCTCCAATCAGTTCGTCCATCGTGCAAACCGTCGGCAGTTCGTAACCGGCTTTTTCAACCAGCCGCCGCAGCCGGGCTTGGATATGCACATTGGCGATGTGCCTGCAATTCCATGTCAGCAATATATCCATTTGGTGGACAGTTGCGAGGGCAATGTGCGCGGCGTCGGCGTCAGCCTTGGCGGGAACAAGTCCAAAATCAAGAATCCGCCGGGTCAAAACGGCCGCTTCGTTTGTCAAATCCAGCACGGGAATTTCGGCCATGATTTTCAAACGGCGACTGGCCATTGCTCGTTCGCCCACGGCAACTTCGTCTAACACGATTTGCGACGTGAACAACTCGTGAGTGTGACGTTTCAAATCCCACCAATCTTTGGTCATCTGCTGCCGTGCGGCCTGCAACAAGTCGCGGGCAGGTCGCGCCACAACATAGCTGGGAATCGTGCTTTCAATGTAAATTCGCATGGCGAATTTTACGCATTCACTTTTTCCTCCTGCGCCAGCAGCGCCTCAAACTCGCGCAGGCTAGGCTTGATCTCGCGCGGTTTGCCGCAGTAGCCGTTCACAGCATCGAGCGTCTTCAATCCATTGCCGGTGACGCAGATGACGGCGGAAGAATCTTTCGGAATCTTGCCGCACGCAATGAGCTTCTTGGCCACGCCCACGGTTACGCCGCCGGCGGTCTCGGCAAAAATGCCTTCCGTCTCGGCCAGCAGCTTGATCGCGTCGCGGATTTCGTCGTCCGTCACGTCGTCGGCGTGCGCGTCGGTTTCCTTCATCACTTTGAGCGCGTAAAAACCGTCGGCGGGCGTGCCGATGGCGAGCGATTTCGCAATCGTGTCCGGCTTGACCGGCTTGAAGAAATCGAGCCCGGCTTTTTGCGCGGTTGAAATCGGCGAACAGCCCGTGGCCTGCGCACCGTGCAGGTGCGTTTTGGCCTCGGCGACGAGGCCGAGCTTCGCAAATTCCTGATAACCTTTGTGAATTTTCGTCAGCAACGAGCCGGAGGCCATCGGCACCACGGTGTGCTGCGGCAGCCGCCAGCCGAGTTGCTCGGCGATTTCATACGCCATGCTCTTGGAGCCTTCGGCGTAATATGGGCGCATATTGACGTTCACAAACGCCCAGCCGAACTTGCCGGCGATCTCGGCGCAGAGACGATTCACCTCGTCGTAATGGCCTTTGATGCCGATGACGTTCGCGCCGTAGATGAGCGAATTTAAAATTTTTCCCTGCTCCAAATCGGACGGGATGAATACGTAACTCTTCAAGCCGGCGCTGGCGGCATTAGCTGCGACGGAATTGGCGAGGTTGCCGGTGGAGGCGCACGCGACCGTCTCAAAACCGAGTTCCTTCGAGCGGCTCAGCGCCACGCTGACGACGCGGTCCTTGAACGAAAGCGTCGGATAATTCACGGCGTCGTTCTTGACGTAAAGTTCGCGGATGCCGAGCGCCTTGGCGAGCCGGTCCGCCTTGATGAGCGGCGTGAAGCCGACTTTCTGGCCGACCGTGGGCTCATGCGCGACCGGCAGCAACTCCCGATAGCGCCACATGGAATGCGGGCGCGACTCGATGGCCGCCCGGGTCAGCGATTTTTTGATGCGGTCGTAGTCGTAGGCGACTTCGAGCGGGCCGAAGTCAAATTCGCAGACGTGCGTGGCCTCCAGTTTGTATTCGCGTCCGCACTCGCGGCACTTGAGCGCCTTCATGAAACCGTTTTGTTCACTCATAAATATGTTCTGTCGCGGCATCCCGGTGGAGCGCCGCTACTTTTTAGTCAGCGGTCGTCGGTGGACGCGCCGCTACAGTTAAATCAGGGCAACAAAAAAGCCCCGACTCATGGTGAGAAGGGGCAACAAAACGGTTGTGCGACTTCTCATTTTTCCCAAGCCAATGGTGCTTGAGCTGGAATTGGCACCCGCCGTTGAAACCTGAATTCAACCGGTTGCCGTGGTGTCATCGGGCCAGTCCCTCGACCACTCGTCATGAGTCCGTCAAATCAACGGATGCGGATAGATTGATGGATGGCTTTCAATCTGTCAACTATTTTTTTGAAATTCGGTTCCGCCACGCGTTTGGAATTCCGGCGGTGACCGCTTCCGTACCAACAAAAAGCGCGGGCCGAAGCCCGCGCCGGGAAACCGATCCGCCGCTCATTGGCGGCGGCCTTAAACGTTATAGGTGCTGGACGAAGTCGTGCCGCCGCGGCCGGTCCAGTTTGTGTGGAAGAACTCGCCGCGCGGCTTGTCCACGCGCTCGTAGGTGTGCGCGCCGAAATAATCGCGCTGTGCCTGGAGCAGGTTCGCCGGCAGCACGGCGCTGCGGTACTGGTCGTAGAACGCCAGCGCGGTGCTGAACGCGGGCACGGGAATGCCCCGTTTGGCGGCGGTGGCGACGATGTTGCGCCAGCCCTTTTGGCAGCGTTTGATTTCGCCGCGGAAATAATCGTCGAGCAGCAGGTTGGTTAACTTCGGGTTGTGATCGTAGGCCGCCTTGATCTTGCCCAGAAAACGCGAGCGGATGATACAGCCGCCGCGCCACATCAGCGCGATGCCGCCGTAGTTGAGATTCCAGCCGTATTCCTTGGCCGCCGCGCGCATGAGCATGTATCCCTGCGCGTAGCTGACGATTTTCGAGGCGTAGAGCGCGTCGCGGATGTCGGCGATGAACTGCTTTTTCCGGTCGGCGTTCGCGGCGATGCTGGTGAGGGCAGGGCGGGGGCCTTTCAACTTTCGGGCCGCCTTCACGCGCTCGTCCTTGAGCGCCGAAACGCAGCGGGAATAAACCGCCTCGGCCATCAGCGTGATCGGGATGCCGAGGTCCTGCGAATTGATGACCGTCCACTTGCCGGTGCCCTTCTGGCCGGCGGTGTCGAGAATCTTGTCCACCAGGGGCGTGCCGTCCTCATCCTTCTTCGCGAGAATGTCGCGCGAGATTTCGATGAGATAGGAATCCAGTTCGCCGGTGTTCCACTCCTTGAGCACTTCGTGCATTTCGTCGGCGCCCAGGCCGAGGCCGGTTTTCAAAATATTGTAGGCTTCGCAGATCAACTGCATGTCGCCGTATTCGATGCCGTTGTGGACCATTTTGACGTAATGGCCCGCACCGTTTTCGCCGACCCAGTCGCAGCACGGCTCGCCGCCCTCGACTTTGGCGGAAATGCTTTGAAAAATTTCCTTCACATGCGGCCACGCGGCGGGCGAACCGCCGGGCATGATGCTGGGGCCGTGCCGCGCGCCTTCCTCGCCTCCACTGACGCCGGTGCCGATGTAAAGCAGGCCCTTGCTTTCGACGTGTTTCACGCGGCGGTTGGTGTCTTCAAAGAGGGAGTTGCCGCCGTCGATGATGATGTCGCCGGCTTCGAGGTGCGGGAGCAGTTGCTCGATGAATTCGTCCACGGGCTTGCCGGCTTTGACGAGCATCATCACGCGGCGCGGACGCTTGAGCTGGGCGACCATTTCGGCGATGGAGTGGGCGCCGAGAACCTTGGTGCCTTTGGCTTCGTTGGCCAGGAACTGGTCCACTTTCTCAACCGTGCGATTGTAGGCCACGACGGTGAAGCCGTGGTCGTTCATGTTCAAAATCAAATTCTGGCCCATCACGGCCAGGCCAATCAGGGCGATGTCAGCTTTTGGTTCCATTTTTATTTGCTTTCCCAATTCGGGCCGCGCCCGAAGAGTGGACCTACGATACAAAACTGTGGCCGGGCGGCGAGAAGAATTTCGCCCCGGAAAGGGGGCGACGGCCCTCCACACCTCCTATTTCAAGATCGGCGCACCGGGGCGATGCCGGCGGCGCACTCAAGTTTTCCGGGCTTCCGCCGATTGCACTTTGGAATGAAGCACCCGCCGCTCCGGTGCGGTGGTGTGACCGCCTGGGCGGGGCCAGGAGCGCGTGGCCGAAAGGCTGGCACGCAACCCTCGGTCCAGAACGCAGAAGCTGCATACTTAACTGATGAATTTGTTAATTGGTCCGGACTCAACCGCGACGCGAAGTCTGCCGGCGGCGAGCAATTGAATTACACATGAACAACACGGAATTGACGCACCGTTCACGCCGCCTGCTGGTGATTGACGACAATCCCAGGATTCACGAGGACATTCGCAAAATTCTTTGTCCGCCCGACACCGCGCCGGATCTTCTGGAGGACGAGTCGGTGTTGTTCGGCTCATCCGCCGTTGCGGAACGGCGGCTGGGGTTTCAGATTGATTCCGCTTTCCAGGGCCAGGAGGGACTGGCCTTGGTGGAGCAGGCTTTGGCGGACGGCCGACCGTATTCGCTCGCCTTTGTGGACGTGCGCATGCCGCCGGGCTGGGACGGCATCGAAACCATCGCTCGGCTGTGGCAGGTGTATCCGCAATTGCAGGTCGTCGTCTGCACCGCGTATTCGGATTATTCGTGGGAGGAGATGCGCGCCAAAGTTGGCCAGCCCGACGGTCTGGTAGTGCTCAAGAAGCCCTTCGACAACGTGGAGGTGCAGCAACTGGCCCACGCGCTGACGAAGAAATGGCAGCTTAACCTCCAGGCCGGCCTCAAGCTGGCGGAATTGGAGTCGCTCGTCGCCAAACGAACCGCGGAGTTGCAAAAGGCCAACACCGAGCTGGCCGTTTCCGAGGAGCGTTTTTCCAAGGCCTTTCACAACAGCCCCATCGCCAGCGGCATCCAGTCGCTGCCCGACCGTCAGTTTGTGGATGTGAATGAGCGAATGTTGTCGCTCACCGGCTGCCGGCGCGAGGAGTTGATTGGTCAGACCTTGAGCGGGTTATTGATGTGGGAAAACCCCGGCCAGGTGGACCAGTGGTTTGAAGCGCTGGAGCGCCAGGAGCCGATCTGCGACAAGGAAACCAAGGTGCGCACCAAGGGGGGCGGTTTCCGCGAGGTGTTGGTTTCGGTTTCACCCGTGAACCTGGGCAGCCAACCTCACATCCTGCTTTTGGTGCAGGACGTTTCCGAGCGACTCCTGTTGGAGCGTCAGCTTCGCCAGGCGCAAAAAATGGAGGCCATCGGCCAGCTCGCAGCCGGCGTGGCGCATGATTTCAACAACATTCTGACCGTGATCCAGGGCCATGCCGGTCTGCTCAAAATGCAGATCGGTGAGCGGAATGCGGGCGCCGCCTCCGCTGACGGCATCTCCCGGGCCGCCTCGCGCGCCGCGACCCTGATCCGCCAGTTGCTCATGTTCAGCCGCAAACAGGTGATGCAGTTTCGCTACCTGGATTTGAATGTGACGCTCCAGAACACACTGGCCATGCTGGTGCGTTTGTTGGGCGAGCACATTCAGGTGGATTTTCGGCCCGCCACGGCGATCCCCTCCATTCACGCCGACGCGTCCATGATCGAGCAGGTGGTCATGAATCTGGCCGTCAATGCCCGGGATGCCATGCCCAACGGCGGGCGCGTCACCATCACGACGGAAATCGTCGAGGTGGATCGCGAACCAACGGCACTGGATCCTGAGCCGCGCCGGGGCCGCTTCCTGTGCTTGAGCTTCAAGGATACCGGTTGCGGCATGGATACAGATGTTCTCGGCCACATCTTCGAACCGTTCTTCACCACCAAGCCCGTCGGCAAAGGCACGGGACTGGGTTTGTCCACGGTGTTTGGGATCGTCCGCCAGCACAGCGGCTGGCTGGATTTGCAGAGCAAGCCAGGGCGGGGTACGACCTTCCGCATTTATTTCCCCACCGCCGACGCACCGGCGGAAGTGACCGAACCGGTTTCCGAGTCGGGGCTCTGCGGGGGGCGGGAGACGATTCTCGTCGCCGAGGACGAAGAGGCGTTGCGCGAAATGGTCGCCCAACTGCTCACCACCCAGGGTTACAAAGTGCTGACTGCCAATTCCGGTCGGCACGCCCTCGAAGTCTTTGAAAAGGCTGACCGGCCCATTGACCTGTTGATGACGGACATGGTCATGCCGGAAGGCATTCTGGGCGGTGAACTGGCGGATCGCCTTAAGGCCGTGAACCCGAAATTAAAAGTGATTTACACCAGCGGCTACAGTCCCGGCATGGCGGGCAAGGACCTCTCGTTGCTGCAAACGAATCATTTCCTCCCCAAGCCCTATTCCATTGGCAAACTCGCGCATTTTGTGCGCGAAATTCTCGATCGCCAAAACAACTGATTCCGCGTCGGGCGTCAGCGGAAAGCCGGCGGTTTCAGGCCCCGCTGCCCAACTGCAAACGCGCGTCGTTCTCCAGCAGCGCCTTCAAATTCGGCCAGTTCGCCTCGTTCATGTCGTTGAACGCATTCAAATAAACCGCCACGGCTTCGGGCGGATGCTTGGCGAGCAGTCCGTCCACCGCGGCAAGCAGTTTCGCGTCGTCCACGCTTGCCGGCAGACCCTCGACCACGCCCTCCTCGTTCTTGATGTCCAGCGCGTTGAGGAAATCCACGAGCATCGGCTTGTGCTTTTTGAGCAGCCAGGTGCGGAGCAGATTGGCCGCCACCAGTTCCAGCGCGGGCTTGGTCAGCGAGCCGAGGATGAGTGTGTTCCGCTCGGCCTTCGGTTTGTGTTCCAAAAAAACCGGTCGCACGCGGCGCGCCTCGGCCACGGCGTTGAGCGTGGCGCGGTAGGTCGGCTTTTCCGATTCAAAGGTGAAAGTGAGGATGTCGCCGGCCAGCGCGGGCGACATGAAGCCAAAAAGTTCGTGCGCGGTTAACATAATTCAAAATCCAAAGTTCAGATCGTCGTGACGGAAATGTTGCGCTTTTTGGCCAGGCTTTCGCAAGCCTCGCGTTCGAGTACCAGCGTTTTTCCGGCTTCGAGCGCCAGCACCGCGACGCCGCTCTTGGCGCAAACCTCCAGCGTTTGCGCGCCGATGCACGGAATGTCGAAGCGCATGTCGTGGTCCAGCTTCGCCACCTTCACCGCCACGCCGCCGCCGTCCTTGCCGGCGAGCTGTCCGCCTCGCGCCAGACAGTGGTCCGTGCCTTCAAAACCCTCGACGGCAAGCACGGTGCCGTTTTTTACGACCACGGTCTGCCCGATTTCCAGCCGCGATATTTCCTTGGCAATGCGAAATCCAAACTCCACGTCCGCGCGCTGGGCGGCGGAAAGTTTGGGGCCGAGTTGAAAACCCGTGGCGGCCATCACCGGCTCCAGCCAGAGCGTCGCGGCGATCAATTCGATTCCATCTTTCTTCAGCTCGTCGGCGATGCCGCCGAAAATCGTGTGCGCATTTTTCTCCTTCAGCCGGAGCAGCATCGCCACGGCGCGCAAGTCGGGCCGCAGATCAAAAAGATTTTTCGGCGCGATCTGGCCCACCATCACGCATTGCTTCACGCCGCGTTCGGTGAACGCGGAAATCAGCCTGGCAAGCTGGCCCACCCGCAGCCAGACGATGTCATCCACGAGTGGCGCGAGTGCGGGATCGGTTTCATTTTCAAACGCGACCGCCACTAGCTTTTTGACGCCCAGGGCCCGCGCCTGTCGGGCAAACAACACCGGCAGCGAGCGGTTTCCGGCGATGATGCCGAGGGTTTCGATCTGCAAACTCACGGCGCAGACGGTAATGGATTGATGATCATTTGTCACCTGTTCGCGCTTCGAGCCGGGGATGGGAATGGTTGGAATTCCCGTTTGAATTTCAACTCTGTTTGCTTCGGTTCATGATATGTTCCGCCAGTTCCTCCGCCGGATAAGTCCAAATTTCCGCCAGCGTCGGATGGTAGTGCGGCACCGCCGCCAACTCGCCGATGGTCATCCGCTTCGCCATCGCCACGACGATCTCGTGAATCAGTTCGCCGCCGGCTGGCCCGACGCACGCGCCGCCAAGAATTTCGCCGGACTGCGGATCGGCCAGTAATTTCACAAAACCGTCCTTCGCCTCCATGATCAGCGACTTGCCGTGGTCGTTGAAGGGATAGCTCGCCGCGAGAAATTTGACTCCGCGTGCCATCGCCTCTTTTTCCGTCAGACCGACGAACGCGACCTGCGGTTCGGTGAACACCACCGAAATCAGCAGCCGGTAATCCATCCGCCGCGGCGCGGCGGCGGCGGCGAGATTGTGCCCGGCGACTTCGCCCTGCTGGACGGCCAGATGCACGATCTCGTGCGGTCCGGTGCAGTCGCCCGCCGCGTAAATGTGCGGCGCACTGGTCCGCATGAATTCATCGGCCACCACACGGTCCCGCTCGGTGGCGACTCCGGCCTTCTCCAGATCGAGCGAGGCCGTGTTTGGCACGCGGCCCAGCGCGAACAATATTTCCTCGGCCGCAACCGAAACCGTTTTGCCCTGGTGCTCGAACGTCACGGTTTTCATTCCGCCTTCGCGCCGCGCGCCCGCCAATTTCGTGCCGGTGAAAATTTCGACGCCCTCGCGCCGGAAAACTTTTTCCATTTCCCGACTCGTGTCGTCATCAAACTCGCGCAAAATCCGCTCGCTGCGCTGGATCAGCGTGACCTTGACGTCGAAGCGGGCGAAGAACTGTGCGAATTCGCAGGCAATTGCCCCGCCACCCAGCACAATCAGCGACTGCGGCAGGCGCGCGAGGTCCAGTGCGGTGTCGCTGGTGAGAAAGCCGGTGTCGCGCAAGCCCGGCAGCGGCGGCGGCGCGACGCGCGAGCCGGTGGCGATGACGAAATGTTGGGCGGTGAGCGTGGCGCCGTTGCTCAAGGCCACCGTGTGCGGATCGCGAAAACTCGCGTTGGCGCGAAAGAACTTGAAGTGGCCGTCGGTCAGTTGTTGCCGGCGGAAATCGGCAAAATCCTTGATCATTGCGTTTTTTCGGGCCAGGACTTGTGCGAGATTGAACCCGACTTTTTCCACGCGCAGGCCCCAGGTTTCGGCGTGCTCGGCCAGGTGCTTCACCTCCGCCGCGTAGAGCAGCGCCTTGGTCGGCATGCAGCCGCGCAAAATGCACAGCCCGCCGACGTCCTCACCGCCCTCGACGACCGCGGTGCGCAATCCCGCAGCGGCCGCCGTCCGTGCCGCCGCATAACCGCCACTGCCCCCGCCGAGAATCGCCACGTCAAAATCGAACTGCTTCATGCCGGGAGCATGAAACAGCGGCGTGAAATTTCAAATGATTTTCGCGTTCAAATGAGGCGGAGTATCTCTTGGATGCCGTTAGTTGTTATCCCGGGCAGCTCCGAAGCCAAGACTTCAGGCCTTGAATTGACGCACGGCTTCAATGCAGCGACCGCAAAGGGTCGGGTGCTCAGCGTTTTGGCCGATGTCCGTTTCCCAATGCCAGCAGCGCTCGCATTTCTGGCCGTCGGCTTTGGTTGCTTCAAGGTACAATTTGCTCTTTGCTTTGTCAGCTTGCAGTCGCACTTGGGAAATGTTGACAAACTCTCTGAACACATCTTTCCAATCTGCGATTGAATCAATCTGTTCCGCCGGACCAAGCACCGTCATTTGAGCTTCAAGAGATTTGCCTATCGCCTTGTCTTTTCGCATGTGTTCCAGGAGTGCAAGGGCTTGTTCACGTAAATCAAAAAGCTGCTGCCAAACGCCACGTTCGTTTTCTGAAATTGAAAAATTACGCGGCTTGAATTCACTTTCATGCACCGAGCCGGTCGGTTTGCAGGGCACAAATTCCCACGCTTCGTCCGCCGTGAAGGCCAGGATGGGCGCGAGCATCTGGCACAGGCCGGTCACCAGCCGGTGCAGCGCGGTCTGTGTGGAGCGGCGGCGCGGCGAATTCGCCGGGTCGGTGTAGCAGCGGTCTTTGATGACGTCGTGGTAGATGGACGACAGTTCCACCGCCACGAACTGGCTGAGCTTCTGATAGACGACGTGGAATTCGCTCTGGTCGTAAGCCGCGAGGACTTCCGCTTCCATCTTTGAGAATTCGCCGAGAATCCAGCGGTCGAGGCCGGTCAGTTTTTCGTCGGGCACGGAATGTTTCGCCGGATCGAAATCGTAAAGGTTCGAGAGCTGGTAGCGCAGTGCGTTGCGGATGCCGCGATAGGTCTCGCCGACCTTGTTGATGCGTTCCTCGCTCACGACGATGTCGTTGCGGAAATCCTGCGAGGCAACCCAAAGGCGCACGACATCCGCGCCGTATTTTTTGACGTAGGCCTCGGAGGTCTGTGGCTTCTCGTAGCCGCCTTGTTTGCTCTTGGAGATCTTTTCGCGGTCGGCATCCACCATGAAGCCGTGCGTGAGGACGGTCTTGTAAGGTGCCGCGCCGTTTCCGGCGAGCGACAGCAGCAGCGAGGATTGAAACCAGCCGCGATGCTGGTCGCTGCCTTCAAGATACATGTCGGCCTGAAACGCCTTGTCCTTGCCGCGCAGTTCCGGCCGGCGCGCGATGACGGCGCGCGATGAGCTGCCGGAATCAATCCACACGTCGAGCGTGTCGCCGGACTTGGCGACGGCTTCGGCACCGGCCCAGTTTGCTGGCTTCACCAACGCCCAGAGTTCAGCGGCGGATTTCTCGAACCAGATGTTCGAGCCGTTTTTCTCGATGAGACTGGCGACGTTATCAATGACAGCCTTGTCCAGAATTGCGCCGCCTTTCGCGTCATAGAAGGCTGGCAGAGGCACGCCCCACGACCGCTGCCGGCTGATGCACCAGTCGGGCCGCGATTGCACCGCGCCCTTGATGCGGTTCACACCCCAGTCGGGAATCCAGTTCACGCGGTCGATCTCGGCCACGGCCTGCTGGCGAAATTGGTTGTGGTCAATCTTGATGAACCACTGGTCCATTGCTCGGAAGATGACGGGCGTCTTGCTGCGCCAGCAATGCGGATAGCTGTGATGATAATTTTCCTGATGCAAGAGCGCGTGACGAACGCGGAGTTCGTGCAGCACGGCTTCGTTGGCGTCGCTCTTGCCGTGCTTTTCGAGAATGGATTTGCCGACCATTTCGGCAGGCATTTGTTGCTCGACGGGCAATTCGTTTGTATGCGCGAGGCACCCGTCATCATTGACGGGCGAATAAACTGGCAATCCGTGAGCAACTCCAAGTTTGTAATCTTCCAGACCATGGCCGGGAGCAATATGGACGAAGCCTGTACCTGTTGTTTTTTCCACAAACCAATCTCCTGCCAAAAGACGTCCACCACGCTTAATGAATGGATGTTCATAGAAAATATTTGGATCACCCAAGGCAGACCCGGCAAAGTTTAGCAAAACCTTGGCATCGGTTAATTTCGCTTTTTCAATAACAATAGCAGCCAAATCCATCGCCACGATGTAATGTTCAACTCCTGTTTCAGTCTTATTTTGAATGATCGAATAATCTAAGCCGCTATTGTATGCGACGGCTAAATTTGCAGGCAACGTCCAAGGCGTCGTAGTCCAAATTAGGATATACGCGTCCGGCGGAACAAAGTTGCTTAAAGCTGGCTGAGGTGGAATTGGAAATTTCACAAACACGCTCTGGCTGACGTGATTGGCATATTCGACTTCCGCTTCGGCGAGCGCGGTGCGGCAAGGGATGCTCCAGTACACCGGCTTTTTGCCGCGATAAACAAAACCTTTTTCTACAATGTCCGCAAACAGACGGAGTTCGTCGGCCTCGTATTCTTTGTTCAGCGTGAGATAAGGATGGTCCCAATCGCCGAGCACGCCAAGGCGCTTGAACTGGCCGCGCTGGATGTTGATGTATTTGCGAGCATAAGCCTCGCAGGCTAACCGCACCGTAGGAGGGTCCAATTTGTGTTCTGAAGCCCTAACGGCTTTAAGAATTCCGCCAATTTTCTGTAAGCTTTCGACAGACATTTCCGTTTGTTGCACGACTAAGTCGGAAATAAAATCTGCTGTGAATTCCCTCATCACCTTGAACTCAATCGGCAGGCCGTGGCAATCCCAGCCCGGGACATACGGCGCGCGGAAACCGCGCAGCGTTTTGTATTTTATGACGATGTCCTTGAGAATCTTGTTGAGCGCGGTGCCGATGTGCGCGTCGCCGCTGGTGAAGGGCGGGCCGTCGTGCAGGACGAAAGTTTCCGCGCCGGCGCGTGCGGCCTGGATTTTTTCGTAAAGTTTCGCGTCGGTCCATTTTTTCAAACGCTCTGGCTCGCGCGTGACGAGGTCGGCCTTCATGGCGAAGTCCGTGCGCGGCAGATTCAATGTATCTTTGTAGTCCATTGCAAGGAGCGCGAAGCTAACAGTGGCCTCCCGCAGTGTCAACGCAGCCTGCGCGCAGCGGCGCGGCCGACGGAATCCATGCGAATGCCGATGTCAAATTATTCAGCAAACAGGAACCTTAAATCATCGAGCGTGAGGCTTTGCGCAAAGCGCTCCTCGCCGAACACATCAGCGGCGAGCGCGGCCTTCTGCTTTTGCAGCGCGCGGATTTTTTGTTCGATGCTGTCGCGCATCAACAGCCGGTAGGCCATCACCTTGCTGGTCTGGCCGATGCGGTGCGTGCGGTCAATCGCCTGGTTTTCCACCGCCGGATTCCACCACGGATCAAACAGCACCACGTACGAAGCGGCGGTGAGGTTCAACCCGAAGCCGCCGGCTTTGAGCGAGATCAAGAACACCGCGCCGCCCGGCGCCGCTTGAAATTCGCGCACCAGGTCGCCGCGATTTTCCGTGTCCCCGGCGAGGTAAAAATGCGGCCACTCGCGCTGCTTCACGGTTTCGCGGAGCAGGTCCAGCATGGTGACGAACTGCGAAAACACGAGCACCTTGTGGCCTTCGTCCATCAGCGGTTCGAGCAGGTCCAGCAGCGCGGCGACCTTGGCGCTTTCGGCGGAGCGCAGTTTGCCGTCCACGAGCGCGGGGTGGCAGCAAATCTGCCGCAACCGCAATAGCGACGTGAGGATGTTAAACCGCTCCTGGTTGAGTTGCTTGTTGGACTGGAGGCCGAGGATAAGCTGCCGGGCGCGCTTGAGCTCGGCGCGATAAAGCGTTTTTTGTTCGCCTTCCATTTCGCAGAGCAAATCCTCCTCGGCGCGGTCGGGCAAATCCTTGGCGACTTGGGCTTTGGTGCGGCGCAGCAGAAAGGGCCGCACCCGTGCCGCGAGCCGGCGGCGGGCCAGGGGATCGTCCTGCGCGTTGAAGCGGCGGAGGAAATGCGCGCGGTTGCCGAGCGCGCCCGGCATCGCGAACGAGAGTATGCTCCACAAATCCAGCAGCCGGTTTTCGATCGGCGTGCCGGTGAGGGCGAGACGGTGATCGGCCTTCAACGCGCGTGCGGCCTGGGTGGTCTGCGAGTCGGGGTTTTTAATGTACTGCGCCTCGTCCAAAATGACCGCCAGCCAGGGCGCGTCGGCGATGGCGGGCGAGAGCGAGCGCAACTGGGCGTAATTGATGACGATGACCTCGGCGTTCGCGCGAGCCGCGGCCAGTTCCTCGGCCGGTTCGCCGCGCCAGAGGCGGACGCGCAGGCCGGGATAAAACCGTTCCGCCTCGGCGTGCCAATTGTCCATGACGGATTTGGGGCAGACGACCAGGCTGGAGCGGACGGCGGAAGTCAGCGGGGGAAGGTCAGGGGGCGGAGCGGTGGCAGCCGTGCTTTGATCTCCGATCTCGGACCTCGGAATTCCGTTTTCCCGCAGCCAGGCCAGCCACGCCAGCGTTTGCAGTGTCTTGCCCAAGCCCATGTCATCGGCGAGGACGCCGCCAAACCCGTTCGAGGTGAGATAGGCAAGGAAATGAAACCCTTCAGTCTGGTAGGGCCGCATCTCGGCGAGGATGCCCGCCGGCAGAGCCGGGGAGACGCGCGTTTTCAATTCGCTGACGCGGCGCTGGATTTTTTCCACGCGTTCGGGCGTGAGAAATTTTTTGGCGGCATCGTCGGCCAGCTGGAGCGCGTGAAAGCGCTGAGGTTCGTTGGTAAAATCCTTCGCGTGGAGGCCGAGCCGGGCGAGTTGCTCGTCGTCTTCCGGCGTCAGATCAAATTGCAGCCGCCGCCAGCCCTTTTTGCCCAGGCGGACGTAACCGCCGCGGGCATTGAGCAGGAGTTTCAATTCCTCAGGCGTGAGCGTGGTGTCGCCGACGTTGAGCACGACCTTGAGATCGAACCAGTCCACGCCGGATTCCTCGACATCGAGCGAAACGGTGCCGCTGACCGGTTCATCCCGCAGCGAGGCGAGCTCCTTATCCAACTGCACCTCGATTTCGAGGGGCAGCGAGTTGAGCCACGGAACGAACATTTCCGGCGTCTTTTTCGTCAACCGCAACTGCCAGTCGCCCGGATAACCGTTCCATTTCACGCCGAGGGATTCAAGAACGCGGGGGAAATGCCGCTGGGCGGTGCGGTCATGCACGGAGATGACGCCATTGGTGGATTTGAGTTTGCCGCCGCCGATGCCGCCCGGCTGCGGCTGCCAGCCGGCTTGCGTGAACTTTTCCGGGTTCAATCCCGGCGCTTCGGCAGACACGCGGATGACAATGTCCTCGCTCGGGCTGTTGGGATAGATCGGTTTCAATTCGCACGACAGCGTGACTCGCACGGGCACGGTGCGGACGCGCCGCGCCAGGTGTTCGGGCAGCGGGACACCGGCGGCGTGCAGGAAGCGAAAGCCGTCGGCGGTTTCGAGCGCGGGCGCCGGGATGCGCTTGCGCAACTCGGTGTCGAGCGCGTCGGCCGGCGGGCCGGAAAACAAGCCGCGTTCGGTCAGATAGAGCGCGGGCGCGCCGTCGAGGGTGCAAAAAATCCGCGGCGGCGGCGCACCGTCGGCGGTGGTGAGCGCGAGTTCGTAATCCGCGCCGTCGTGTGCGGGCGGGTGGAGTTGCAGGCGCAGCGGTTCGGCCACGCGCACGAGCGGCTGGCCGTCGGCGGTCACCACGCGATCCGCCGCCAGCGGCATTCGGAGCAGGCGGTTCAGCGCCGGGCGCGCCGTGGAATTGGCGTATTTGAACGACCACCAGCTTTCGTAATGCCACGGTTTGAACACCGCGCTCCACAGCGGCAGCGATTCGGGGCCGAGGTTGAGGGCGCCGCGCTCGAATTGGTCCGCGAATTTTTTGGCGTGCGCCTGCTTCAACTCGCTGAACGCGGCAGTGGGGAGCGTGCGCCAATGCAGCCGCGCCTCGTCCGGGAGCACCACCAGCCGCAGTTCCAGCGTGTCACTCTCAGTCGCCGAGGCGTGACCATCGAACTCGCGGAACCACTCGTTCCAGTGGGCGATTTGCTTTTCGCGTTCCCAGTTCTCCATCACGGGCGCGATCTGGCTCAAATCCGTGATCCCATCCAGGAACGCCGGAGTGGATAATTTGCGGCGGCGGAACTCCCACGCGAGGTGGAGCCAGAAAAAATAATCGTTGGCGGGCGGCTTCGGCCAGAGTTCCAGCGCGGCCCAGTGGTTGGGGAAGCCGGCCCCGCGGTTGATTGGGGCGAGATCGTTTTCGCACAACTGCCGGTAGATCGCCTGGGCGTGCAGTGCCTGCACCTTGTGGATGAATTCAGCTTCCGGCTGCTCCAGGGGCCGCCCGAGGTTTTCCACCAGCCGGTCGCAGAGCGGTGAACTGGGCGGTTGCGGCACGGCGCGCGGGGTTCTGGTTTTTTGCGCGGCGGATTTGGCGGCCGGCGGGGGTTCGCTCAGCAGGGCGCGGCGCTGCAATTCGAGGATGGCCGCGACCGCGTGCTTGCAATCGTAACCCATGGGGCACGAGCAGGTGGAATCCCACACGTTGTCCTCAAATTCCAAACCGACTTGGTAGGCCTCGCCGCCTTGCACCACCGCCGCGTAGCGGTGATCCGGCTCGACACACTCCAGGGCCTGCACGCTGCCAGCGGCAAAATAGTCGCGTCCACGCTTGCGTGTCTGGGCAGGCACGAGCGCGAGGAAACGCTCGATCCCACGCAACAAATCTTTCCGCAACTTCATTTCAGCCTGAGGATGAAACAGAAGCGGCGCGGAAACAAGGCGCGGTTGTTAACCCGGGGTGCGGCTGCCGCATCCAACCTCAGCTCACCCTGCGCTTTGGCATGGAAAAGCCGCGCTTAATGCCTTGGAATCTGGCCGGTTCTGTCCTCGACGCGGCAGGCGGGGCCCATTAGCCTGCACGGCAATGGGTCCGAAAGAACTGGCTGACGGCTTGATCATGTATCTCGGATTGGTCATTCTGTTGACCTTCCACGAGTTTGGCCACGCGTTCATCGCTTGGAAATGCGGCGACGACACCGCGCGATTGCAGGGCCGCGTCTCGCTCAATCCGCTGGTGCATATTGATCCCATCGGCACGGTGCTGCTGCCGCTGTTGATGCTGTTCTGGCCGGGATCGGGGCGGTTTCTGGTCGGCTGGGCCAAGCCGGTGTCCGTCAATCTCGGCAACCTGCGCAACCCCAACAGCGACGACGTGCTGATCACCCTGGCCGGGCCGTGGATGAATCTGTTGCTGGGCATCTTCCTGATGGGCTTGGCGCGGGTGGGCTTGGCGCTGCACTCACCGGACTTGCTCGAGATTTGCCTCAAGCTTTCGCACCTGAGCCTGCTGCTGTGTTTTTTCAACCTGCTGCCCATTCCTCCGCTGGACGGTTCCCGCGTGGCGCGGGTGATGGTAGGGATGAGCTATGAAACCTATTTTGATTTGTCGCGTTATGGTTTCCTGATCCTGATCGTCGTGCTGCAAATTCCCTTTGTGCAGCACGTCATTGGCGCGGTCACCCACAACGCCTGGGCAACTATCGGAAGCTGGTTCGGCATTTCGCTGTTCTGACTGATTGAACAACGAAGCAACAGTTTCTTAGCCATTTTTAACTCAACTCTTGCGCTGGCAAAGCGCCGCGAAACGGCCGCGGGCGTCGCGCCAGGCATCGGTATCGGCCGGCTCGAATTGCGTGAGTTCGCTCGAGGTGCTGATCACCTCGCGGATGTCCGCAAGCGATTGGACTTCGCCATGCGAGCGCGCCTGGACGAGCAGGTTGCCCAGCACCGTCGCCTCCACCGGGCCGGCCACCACGCGCCGGGCGCAGGCGTTGGCGGTGAGTTGGTTGAGCAATTGGTTGCGGGAGCCGCCGCCGACAATGTGGATGACCTCGATTTTCACACCCGTGAGTTCTTCGAGGCCGTCGAGCACGCCGGCGTAAGTCAGCGCGAGACTTTCGAGCGCACAGCGGACGAACTGGCCTTCGGTCTCCGGCTTGGGCTGGCCGGTTTCTTGGCAGAATTCCTGCATCGCTTTCGGCATGTCCGGCGGGTTGAGAAACCGGCCGTCGTTCGGATCAATCAGCGAGCGGAACGCGGGCGCCCCGGTGGCCATCTGGACCAATTGTTCGTAACTGAAATTTTCCCCCTGCTCGGCAAACGCGCGGCGGCATTGCTGCACCAGCCAGAGGCCGGCAATGTTTTTGAGCAGGCGATACGTGCCGTCCACGCCGCCTTCGTTGGTGAAGTTCAGTTCCAGGACGCGCGGCGTGAGCAGGGCCTCCTGCACCTCGACGCCCAGCAGCGACCAGGTGCCGGAACTCAGATAGGCCCAGTTGCGCCGGCCGGTGTGGCGGGTGGGCACGCCGGCGACGGCCGAGCCGGTGTCGTGAGTGGCCGGCGCGATGACACTGATCCGGTCCAGCCCGGTGCGCTCAGCCAGGCTTTTGCGCAGCGAACCGATGCGGTTGCCGGGCGGCACGATGTCCGGAAACATTTTCGTTGGCAGGCCGAATTTTTGCAGCAGCTCAAAAGCCCAGGTGCGTTTTTTGGGATTCAAGCACTGGCTGGTGGTGGCGTCCGTAAATTCGCAGACGCGCGCGCCGGACAGGCAGAAGTTCAGGAAATCCGGCATCATCAAAAACGTCTCGGCGGCGGCGAGGATTTCCGGGCTGTGTTTTTGCAGCGCGAGCAACTGGTAGAGCGTGTTGATCTCCATGAACTGGAGGCCGGTTGCGGCGAAGATTTCCGGCCGGGGCACGCGCGCGAAAGTGGATTGGAACATCCCGGTGGTGCGCGCATCGCGGTAGTGGAACGGCAGTCCGAGGAGTTCGCCGCTTTTGGAGAGCAGCGCGAAATCCACGCCCCAGGTGTCCACGCCGACCGAAGCGACGGCCTTGCCGAATTTTTTTCCGGCCAGGGTGAGGCCGGTCTGGATTTCGTTCCACAATCCCACGGTGTTCCAGCGCAGCGAATCGGCGATGGGCACGCCGCCGTTGGCGAAACGGTGCAGCTCCTCCAGTTTGATCTTTTTTCCGTCCCAAAGGCCGGCGATGACCCGGCCGCTTTCCGCGCCAAGGTCCACGCCGAGGAAGATTTTTTCGCTCATAAAATTACAAATCAGTGATGGGTTTGTGGCGGGGCACGAAGGCTTTCATCAGGCCCCACGCGGTCAGATAACTCAGCGCGCACATGACAAACATGAGGAGGTAGGCGTGCTGCGGATTGTCCTTGAACTTGTCGGTCAGCGTGCCGGCGACTTTCTGGACGATCACGCCGCCCAGCCCGCCGGCCATCGCGCCGATGCCGGTGACGGAGCCGACGGATTTTTTCGGGAACATGTCGGAGACGGTGGTGAACAAATTCGCCGACCACGCCTGATGCGCCGCAGCGCCGATGCAGATGATGGCGACCGCCAGCACCGAGGCCTGGTTTCCAAAGTGGCCGACGTTGCCGAAATACTGGGTGCTCAACACGGCCAGGGGGAAAAGCGCGATGAGAAACATCGCGGTCATGCGGGCTTTATAGACCGGCATTCCGCGCTTCATGAGCGTCATGGGAATGCTGCCGCCGTACACACTGCCGATGATGGCGACGCCGTAGACGATGAAAGTCGGCAGCATGACTTCGTGCTTGGTCATGCCAAATTGCTTCTTTAAATAATCCGGCAGCCAGAACAGGTAAAACCACCAGACACCGTCGGTGAAAAATTTGCCGAAGAAAAACGCCCAGGTCTGCCGGTAGCCGAGCAATTCCGACTTGGCGGAGTTGCCAAACGGATTGGCTCCGATCACGCTGGGCCGGGTTCCGAGGATGAAAATTGAAATGAGAGTGCCGATGCCTGGCACCAGATTGAGCAGCACGTACCAGCCTGGTTTGCCAAGGTCATGCCAGCGCCGTGCCTGCGCCGCGAGGCTCACCCACAACGCGCCCGCGCCAACCGTGCCGTACAAAATCAGCGCGTGAGCGTGGCTTAAGCTGGGGAACATGGTGGAAATAAAATAAACAAAGAGGCACAGGAACACGATCATGCTCGTGATGCCGACGAAACCAGCCGGCGACATCCGGCCCTGGAACGAAAACAACGAGGCGGAAACTTTTTTGCCGGATTTTTCTTCCTGCACCTCGTTCGCCCGTGTTTCGTCCTGGTCGCTGTGGATGTAATCGAATTCGGCTTTCGAGAGGCGTTTTTGTCGCGCGGGCGGCGCGTAGAGCCAGAACCAGAAGATCAGCCACAGGAAGCCAATGGCGCCGGTGAGGATGAAGGCCATTTTCCATCCCTGTTGATCGCCGAAATGGATGAGGCACCAGGGGACAAACAAGGCGGCAATCATCGCGCCGAAATTGGAGCCGCTGTTGAAAATGCCGGTGGCCAGTGCGCGTTCCCGCTTGGGGAACCACTCCGCCACCGTCTTGATGGACGCCGGAAAATTGCCCGCCTCGCCGATGCCGAACAAACTCCGCACGATCATGTGCGCCACCGACAGGCTGCCGACAAACGCGTTGAGAATGCCAAAAATGGACCAGACGATGAGCGATAGCGCGAGGCCGAGTTTGGTGCCGATTTTATCAATCACCCAGCCGGCGAGAATGGTCATCCCGGCGTAAAACCCGGTGAACACGGTGGTGACATTGGCATAATCCGAGTTCGTCCAGCCGAAACCGCCCTGCGCCGCCGGGGTGCAGTAAAACTCCTTCAGATAGCTGATCACCTGCCGGTCCAGGTAGTTGACTGTGGTGGAGAAAAAGAGCAGGCCGCAGATGACCCAACGGTATTTGCCCACGGCCGCCGCGGCGGCGGACAATGACGGCGGCGCGGATTCAGCGGGCGTTTGCATGGTCTATTTCTTTAGCCGCTGGCTGGCGCGGGCACAAGTTGAAAGCTCCAAACTCCGGGTTCCAAAAGGGCTGGCGTGGTTGCAGTTCGCATCCTGAAACTTAGTCAAACTCACCGCGCCAGCCAGCCGCCGTCCACCGCGAGCGTGAAGCCTTGCAGGTAATCCGCCGCCGCCGAGGCGAGGAACACCACCGCGCCCTGCAAATCCTCCGGCGCGCCCCAGCGGCCCGCCGGGATCCGCGCGAGAATTTCCGAGTTGCGCTTGGCGTCGGCGCGCAGCGCCGCCGTGTTGTCCGTGTCCATGTATCCCGGCGCGATGGCGTTCACGTTGATGCCGTGCGCGGCCCATTCGTTGGCCATGATGCGGGTCAGGCCCATCACCGCGCTTTTGCTCGCGGTGTAGGACGGCACGCGGATGCCGCCCTGGAAGGAAAGCATCGAGGCGATGTTGATGATCTTGCCGCCGCGGCCTTGCGCGACCATTTGCTTCGCCGCCGCCTGGCTGAGAAAAAACAGGCTCTTCTGGTTGACCTGGATGACGTCGTCCCAGTCTTTCTCGGAAAACTCCAGCAGCGGCGCGCGGCGGATGATGCCGGCGTTGTTGACGAGAATGTCCAGGCCGCCGAATTCCTTCACCGTGTCGGCGATGATCTGCGGGAGGATTTTTTGATCGAGCAGATCGGCCTGGATCGGCAACGCGCGGCGGCCGAGCGCGCGGATTTTTTTCGCTGTCGCCTCGGTGGCGCTCGACGCGACCAGCGCGACATCCGCGCCGGCCTCGGCCAGTCCGACGGCCATCGCCTGTCCCAGCCCGCGGCTCGCGCCCGTGACGACGGCGACCTTGCCGTGCAGTTTGAATTTATCGAGGATCATAATTTGTCATTAGAAACACAAAAAATTATACGAATGCCGGGCAGTCATTTGTTAAAGATTTGAATTGTAACGCCGAAAAAGTTTTTTCACATGGTGGAGCGCGCGCTGTGTGCACCATCGTTGATACGGCAAAGCCAGAATACCGCCGCCAAGACGCGAGAGCCAATGACCCGGCTCTGAAAGCGTATGAATGACAAAGAAAATCTCGCCTTCGCGATCTTCAAAATAGAACTCAGATACGCCCCGCTCCAGATGTCCGGTGAGCGTCTCGTAGGCAAAACCAAGCTTGCACGACCCGGAAAAGGTGGCCGAGATGCGAACGGCAAATTCCAAACAACAACCAAAGCCTATTGGAGGTAACACGGCACGCTGAACAATAATGTCGCCTAGGCGCATTGCTCTGTTCTCCAAAATCCACTGAGCCTCCGCTTGCATGAGGTAGCGCGGAAAAACGTCGTAAGCAAAAAGGAAGTCTGTTCGGTAACTGGTAATTGGACTTTTTCGCTCGAGTGCTATGCTCGTGGTCTTTTTAGGAAGCTCGGCCAAAGAAGAAAAGTTGGGATTTAATGCTCGCGCCTCGGTGAATGTAAGTTTCTGACCAACCGCACAAGGCAGGAGCTTCATAGTATCTCACATTTATCTTTTCAATTTTTCGCGCGGTTCGAGTGCTTCGCGTTTATAACTTTATCTCAACGACTCGACCGGCGCGGGGTCCATGTCGGCAAAGGTCTGGTTCTCGCCGCCCATGCCCCAGCAGAACGAGTAGCTGCCAGTGCCGCAGCCGCTGTGAATGCTCCAGCTCGGCGAAATCACCGCCTGCCGGTTGGCGACGACCAGGTGGCGCGTCTGCTGCGGCGCGCCCAGGAAGTGCATCACGCGCTGATTTGGCGCGAGATCGAAGTAGAGGTAAATTTCCGAACGCCGCGTGTGCGTGTGCGCCGGCATCGTGTTCCAAACCGAACCTACGTGCAGTTGAGTAAAGCCCATCACGAGCTGGCAGCTTTTGATGCCGTCAGTGTGGATGTATTGGTAAATCGTCCGCCGGTTGGCCTCCTTGGGATCGCCCAGCTCGATTTTTTTGGCGTCCTGCATCCGGGCGTGTTTGATCGGGTGCGTCGCGTGGGCCGGATAGCTCAACAGGAAAAATGCCGCGCGGTCGGCCTGGCTGATGGAGAAAAATTCCAGGTGCTCGGTGCCGCGGCCGACGTAGAGGCAATCCAGTTTCGCCATGTCGTAATTCTCGCCGTCCACCACCACGGACCCGGCGCCGCCGAGATTCAAGATGCCGAGCTCGCGGCGTTCGCAAAAATAATTGGCGCGCAGTTCGGCGCTGGCCACGAGTTTGAGCGGCGCGCTGGCCGGCACCACCGACCCGACGATGGCGCGGTCGGCGTCGGTATAAACCAGCTCCACCTGGTCGGGCGTGAACAGCGTTTCAATCAGAAAGGCCGTGCGCAACTCGGCGGTGTTGAGTTTGGGATAGTCGTTCGGATGCGGCGAATAGCGGTTTTGCATAATGTCAGTTTGAGTGTGGCACCCGGTCGGAAGTCGTCGCAAGCCGGAACATTTCCCGGCCCGCCAGCAGGAACGCGCCCGAGCCATAAACTTCGGTGGAGTCCGGCGCGAATTTTTTGGGATCGGAACCTACCGGCTGAACGTATTCGAGGCGACCTTCGGGCGTGACGCAGGCGACGAGCGCCGGCCAGGATTTGCGCACGACCGGTTCAAACTTCCCGCGTTCGAGCAGGCCGTGGTTGATGCCCCAAGCGAGACCGAAGGTGAAGAAGCCCGAGCCGCTGGTTTCCTTGAGCGGATACGACGCCGGGTCCAGCAGGCTGGGGTGCCACAAACCGTCTGGTTGCTGCAGTGTCGCGATGCGCGCCGCCATTTCTTTGAACTGCCTCTCGTACAAATTCCGGTGGCGGAAGTCCGCAGGCAACGCCGCCATCACCCGCGCCAGTCCGGCGAACACCCAGCCGTTGCCGCGGCTCCAGAACACTTTCTTGCCGTTCGCCTCCTGCCGGTCGAAATACGTGCTGTCCCGGAAAAATAAATGTTCCTTCGGATCGTAGAGAAAATCCGAGGTCGCCCACCATTCCTTGTCCATTATTGCCAGATAGCTGCCGACCCTTGTAGCCTGGTACAGCCGCGCCCAAGCCGGCGGCGCCATGAACAGCGAGTCGCACCAGGACCAGCGGTCGGTGGATCCGTGGATCCGGAAGTGCAAATCGTTGGTGCTCGGGTGCGTGAGGATGAAATCAAACCGTTCTTTGGTCGGCTGGAGCATCGCCGGATCGCGGTCCTTCAGGAACAACTCCAGATACGTCTGGCAGACGCAGAGGTCGTCGGCGTGGTAAGTGCGCGGAGCGGGTTGCCAGTTGAATTTCTGGCCCATCGCGACCATCGCGTCGTGATATTTCGGCGTATCGGCAATCTCGGCCAGCGCCATCACGCCGGCGTAAAACGCGCCGTAGGTCCAGGCGTTTTCCTTGTTATGCTCCAAGCTGGGCGAGGGATGGTTCAATTGCCAGTCGGCCACCGTTTTCATTGCGGCGAGAATCGCCGCCGGCGAAATGTCGGCCGTCGGTTTTCCCGCCGGCGCGGGTGAATTGGTGGTTTCGCCGAAAACCGCCAGCGCCGTCATCCCCAGCATCGCTAATATTTTCATTGGGTCCCTCAAAAGTCGGCTTGGATCATGACGGAACCTTGCCGCCTGCGTCAACCGGCTTCGCAGGCCGAGGCGGATTTGGTGCCGGCGACGCACCGCTTGACCGCTCACCTCCGGCTGTTACACTGGCCGCGATTTCAAAATGAAACATTTCAGCGCGATTCTCACGGCTGCGGTTTTGCTCGGAGTGGAAGTCAACCTCCGGGCGGAGATTGCCGACGGCATCAAGGCCATCGCCCACGATTCCGTCATCACCTACCACCAGGTCGAAACTCTGGCCGCACCGTTCGTCGAGGAGTTGCGCCGGCAATATCGCGAGCAGCCGGCGCTTTACGAGAAGCAGGCGGCCCAGGCCTACGACGATGCGATGGAACGGTTGGTGGAAAACCAGGTGATCTTGCACGATTTCGAAAGCAGCGCCCAATACAACCTCCCGGAGAGCATCATTGACGAGCGGCTTGAGGAAACCATCCGCACCCGCTTCAACAACGACCGCGTGGCGTTCACCAAGACCTTGCAGGCGGAGGGCAAAACGCTCGAACAGTACCGCCGCGAGTTCCGCGAGGAGTTCATCATCAGCGAAATGCGCTACGTCCGCGGCGAGCGCGCCCAGATCATCTCGCCCCACAAAATCGAGGTCTTTTACCTCGACCACCAGGACCAGTTTAAGCTGCCTGAACAGGTCAAGTTGAGCCTGATTCTCCTGTCCAAACCGGCGGACGATGCCGGCCAGGTCCGCAAGCTAGCCGGGGAAATCCTGGGCAAGATCCAGTCCGGCACGACTTTTGCCGAAATGGCCTCGATCTATTCCCAAGGCTCCGAGCGCGAGGCCGGCGGTGCGCGGGATTGGGAGGAACTCGCCAAACTCAAGGAGGAGCTGCGCGATTCCGCCATCAAACTGAGTACGGGCCAAGTCAGCGATGTGATTGAAACGCCGGCCGCCTGCTACCTGGTCAAATTGGACGGCAAACGGCCCGCGCACGTCCGACCGCTGAACGAAGTCCGGGATGACATTGAGAAAACCATCCTGGCCCAGGAGCACGACCGCGCGCAAAAACAGTGGATCGAGCGGCTGAAGAAAAAAACTTTCGTGCGGTATTTTTAGCCCTTTGTTGTGGTCAGTGCCGCTTGGTAGAGATTGATTCATTTCGTCGGAGTTTCACGCGCAACGTTGAACCCATCCGTAAAAGAATCTACTTATGTTCCTCGGCATTTCACTCGGTGATCCGACGGGCGTTGGCCCGGAAGTCACCCTCAAAGCGCTGGCCGCCGAGGCGGCGACCGGCAACTACCGCTTTCTGGTGATCGGCGACGTGGATTGCGTGCGGCGCGCGAACCAGGAATTGGGCCTGAATCTTCCTCTCGAAAATTACAATGGCCGCCAAGACACCGGCCGTTACCAGCTTTTCAATCCGTTGAATGAACCTCTGCCGTCGCGCCTGCCTGCCGGCGCACCCGAGGCCGCCCGCGCCGCCGTCGCCTGGCTGGAACACGGCTCGCGGCTCTGTCTGCGCGGCGAACTCGACGCGCTCGTCACCGCGCCGGTCAACAAACACGCCATCGTCCGCGCCGGCATTCCCTTCGTCGGCCAGACGGAATTGCTTTCGCGCCTCGCCGGCGTGAACCGCACGGTGATGATGCTGCTCGGTCCCGACGAGCGAGGCCGCTGGCTGCGCGTGGCGCTGGCCACCGTCCACATCGCGCTCCGCGACGTGCCGCAAAAACTTACGCCAGAAAAAATCGAGTTGGCGATCCAGCGTGCGGCCGAAGCCTGCCGCGCCCTGGCCCTGCCGCGCGCGAAAATCGCGGTGTGCGGCCTGAATCCGCACTGCGGCGAAGGCGGCGAGTTCGGCGACGAGGAACCCCGCCTGATCGAACCGGCCATCGCCGCCGCGCGCCGCAACGGTTTTGACGCCGTCGGTCCGTTGAGCGGCGACACGGTTTTCCATCAGGCCATCCGGGGCGATTTCGACGCGGTGGTGGCGATGTACCACGATCAGGGGCTGGCGCCGCTGAAGCTGGCGGCGTTCGACAATGGCGTGAACTGGACGCTGGGGCTGCCGTTCATCCGGACCTCACCCGATCACGGCACGGCGTACGACATCGCGGGCCGGGGCGTGGCCGATCCATCCTCGATGCGGGCGGCGATTCGGTTGGCAGGGCAACTGGCCGGCGCGGCTGGGCGTGGTAATTTCTCAGTAAAATAATCCAAACCGGGCCGGTTTGGATTTTGAAATCCGGGTCCTTCAACTTGCTGAATTTGTCTTTCCTCCCAAGTTGATCCGCCCCGGTTGAAATTTCCGTGGTGAAAATAACGGGATGGTTCGAACGCGATCGCGCACAGAATATTTCAGCGGCGGCGACTTCTTATACCAAGTCTCTATAACAATCGGTAAATATAGCTTGTAAGAGGGCGGGTTGTTGGGCAGGGTCTGGCATGGCAAGAAAACGAACCAAACTGGCGATGA